>Ga0154757_1155_pt3 | contig 10667 bp, 10 predicted proteins | sample Rifle2008BG16ft_FD_105765 | JGI IMG/M metagenome (GOLD analysis project Ga0154757, IMG submission 105765) | Candidatus Muproteobacteria bacterium RBG_16_60_9 | reverse complement strand
GAACCGCACTGGATTGATGCGCGCGACCACGTAGTTGCGCAAATACGGCGACTTGAAGCCGCGCTTCTGCAGTCCATCAATAATTCGCTTCACCTGCGTATCTATTCCCTGTAGCCGCGCCGCCATATCTTCCCGTCGACGCAAACTAACCGACAACCCGCGATCGGCAAAGCGGTCGACCTTCTTCAGCAACGAGCTGTAGGCGCCGCCCGCGAAGCGGCCGTTCTGTTCGTAGACGATCCCGAGCGTTAACAACTCCGGCGCTTCGAACTCGGCGGTATAGTCGCTCTCCTTCGCCTGCGGTTTGCGCTTCACCAGATTGCGCGCCATGCGGATTACTTCAAGGCTGCGGTCGCGCAGGTTGTGCGCCTTTTCGGTGTTGAGCGCGAGAATACGAAACGCGAGGCGCTCGTCGGGACAAACCAGCGCGGTGATCTGACGTAAGCCCAATACTTTTGCCGCCGCCAAACGGTGCCGCCCGTTCGGGGTCCACAGTTTGCCGTCTTCCCCGCGCACGACAATCAGCGGATCGAGAAATACGCCCGCCTCTTCGATCTTTGCGGCCAAGCGCTTGGTGTGAGTCGGCGAAAGGTCGCGCTGAAACGGCGTCGGCTGCACCGCGCCGAGCGGCAATGTGGCGAGCAAGAGCGCGCGGCCCGACAGCGGCTCGCGATAAGCGCCGAGCGCGACGCCACCGACGCGTTGAACCTCGGTCGTCAGCGGCGCGATGTCGGGAGCGTCAAGTGCGAGCGCGATTTCCGCGGCGTCGAGACCGCGCTTTTCCTTGCGTGGCGCAAGATGCGCGGCCTTGGTTGCGCGCTTCTTGGAGACGGTGGACGTTTTTCGCTTAGCAACCATGTGATTGGAAGATCTCCGCGATTCTATTTCATGCGCGCCAAAGCGGCGACGCGCAGGCTGATGTGCCCCCAGTGCTTTTCCCGCGGCGCCAGCGCTTTGCGCGCGCTGCTCAGCACCTCGGCGTACGCCTACACGGTGTCGCGCGTGGCGCGCCGGCCGCTTAACGAAAGATCAGGAAGCGACAATGCCGACATATTCTTACGCTCCTGGTTGGTTGCATTTTGCGAGGCGCTTTCGCTTTGGTGGATTCTGCCATCGCGTTAGTGTACCCAAACGCTCGATGGTTGGCGCCGACCGGTGAACGACCGCGATTGATGGGCGAGTTATCGAAGGCGCTAGAAACGATACCAGGCGCCGAACGAAAACATCGGGTAGTAGCGATAGTCTGACAGTTTTTCCTCGGCAAGCCGCTCCTGTTCGTCGAGCAGTGCGTCGAATCGCGATCCGAGCTGCGCCCGCACCGCATCCGCCAAGGTGCCGCTCACCTGGTATTCGACCCGCGAACGGCCTAAGTACATCAACCCTAGGTCGGCGCTGTAGAACCAGCCGAGTTCGCGCCGATTGGCGCCAGTCCAACCGACACCGAGATAGGGCGCGTACGGTGGGAGCCGCAATCGCGCCGATACGGTCGCTAAGTTGCGTACGTCGACGCTGCTTCCATCGAACGCAAGCCCATTCGTATTCGTCGCCGCGTATTGATCGAGCGATAACGCCTGCGTCTCGTGGCCGGCATTGCGTAGCGCTAGCGACGCTTGCCCGAGCAGATCGTTCACTTGCGAAGCGGTAATGTCCCCGCTCGGCAGTTCACCCACATAGCCGATGCTGCCGCGCAGCTCGCCCTGATTGAAGTAAATTCCCGAACTAATCCGAAATCGATTTTGCCAAGGAAACCAATCGAACAAAAGTGATTGCGACCGCAGGTTGATACTGCGTTCGAGTCGACGCCCGTCATCGACCTCGTCAGCGACCCGATGGTACTCGAGCGATTCCAGGCGAACATTCCAGCTCGAGGAAAGAACGTGGCGATACTCCCAGCCGGAACCAAGGGTCGTGAGTTTGGGGCGCAGCCGCATCGGATCCGGCACGAGCGGTAGCGGCACCATCCACGGGTAGTCAATGTCAGCATCCCGAGCATCGTTTGCGGATCCGCGAACGACGCCGCCGAGCAGGATAGTTCCCGCCAGGATCGCGACACGGACTCGCGCCGAGTGAAAACATTGCATCAGTGACATTGCTATTGGCCTCTATCGCCATCGCACGCTTATATGGCTCTCTACTTACAAGAATTAAACCGAATCCGCGTTTGTTTTTATCGCAATATCGACTTACACGGTCGCGGCGATAGAGAAATTGGCGCGCCAAGGAACCGGCGCCCGACGATAATCGATGCAGCATCAGCGACCTCCGGTTTACAGCAATGGTCGCCGTGGCGGCTATTGAAACCGGCCCGACGCGGTAAAACGGCCCGCCCGTCGGCACGGTGAGGGTTGGGGGAACGCAGCGGTGGCGGCACTGGGTTAGTCGTGGCGCCGCGCAATTGCGATTATCATACGCGCCGGAAAAAACGAACGAACCGCGAACGTGCCGAAGATCATCGACATCAAGGACGTTACCGCGTATCGCGGCGACACCCGCGTGTTTCACGGGTTGTCGCTCGACATCGCACAAGGCTGCAGTACCGTGATCCTCGGCCCGAACGGCGCCGGCAAGACCACGCTACTGAAGTTGCTGGCGCGCGAGATTTATCCGGTCGACAGCGACGCGAGTTCCATCAAGATTTTCGGCCGCGAGCGGTGGAACATCTGGGAACTGCGGTCGCACCTTGGCATCGTTTCGCACGACTTGCAGCGCGAGTACGCCGGCTATGCCTCGGGGTTCGATGTGATTCTCTCGGGCTACTACTCGAGCGTCGGCGTCTGGGCGCACCAGCAATTTTCGGCGGCGCAGCGCACGGGCGCGCAGCGCGTCTTGGAAACGCTCGGGATCGCCGCGCTCAAGGATAAGTCATACGCCACAATGTCGACCGGCGAGCAACGGCGCTTCTTGCTTGGCCGCGCGCTGGTCAACGATCCCGACACCTTGGTGCTGGATGAACCCACGAGCGGTCTCGACTTGAAGGCGTGTTTTCAATATCTCGATACCATTCGCGCGCTGCTGCGCGGCGGCAAGACCGTGATACTCGTGACGCACCATCTCCACGAAATTCCGCCCGAAATAACGCACGCGATATTGCTCAAGGGCGGCCGCGTCATTGCCGCGGGCGAGAAAGCGCGGATTCTAACCAACCGCAACTTGAGCGACCTGTTCGATACGCCGATCGAGTTGGTTCAGGCAAACGGGTTCTATCAAGCGATGCCCGGTCACCATCAATAGTTCGACCGTCGCGGCGCCGACGTTGCCGGTACCGCCGGCGCTGCCGCCGGTGCCGACGCCGGCAATTGTTGGCTGAGATGAAATAATATTTGCGCAAATTCCTCGGTGCTGGCGGTGAGCCCGTTTCGCGCCATGCGCACGACCAGCGCTCGCGCTTCCTCGACCGAACCGAGTTGGGGGCTTGGTAGCACGTGGCACTGAACGCATTTCGTCTCGAACGCGCGCTTGGCAACGTCACGCTCAAAACGCTGCCCGAGCGGCAGGCGGCGCACAGCATCGATCGCGGTCTCGGTATTCGACTCCTGCTCGCGCTTCACCAGCACCGCCTGACGCAGATCGGGCGAGATCGCGGCAAGGTAGGCCGCCACGTACCAGCGTTCGCGTTCCTCGATCGGCTTACCGATGACCGCGCGATCGGCCATGCGGTTCACGGTTTGCAGCCACGCCTCCGGCGTCTTCGGTCGGACCAGCACGGTACGCAGATCGTGACACTGCACGCATTTGCCGAGCAGCACCTGCCGACCGCGCTGCAATCCGGAAACCGAGGCGAGTTGGTCGAGGTCGACCGTGGGTGGAAATCCGGCGCGCGGCAACAGCGTCTTCAGTCGTGCGCGATTTTCCGACGAGAGCACCGTGCCGAAGGCGCGCTGGCTCAAGTATTGCTCCTTGAACACGAACGGCACCGACAGCCCCACGAGCAGCGCCGTGCAAACAAGCAGCACCGTGCCGAGCAGCGGCACCAGCGACGACTCCATGTGTTTGAAGTAACGCACGATCGCGATCTTGATGATGAGAACGATCCCGATCGCAAGACCGAGCGTGAGATGCATCACGCTGCGTGCCGGCAGTTCGATCTGGTAGTGCCAGATGCGCGGCAGCATCTCGCTCATCAGGTAGAGATAGATAAGAACGAACGCGTAACCGGTAACGCGATGCGTCAATACCAGCGACCGCGGCGCGCTGCTCTGCAGGCGGGCTTTGTCGTACGGGTAGCCCCAAATACGGTACATCAGCAGCACATTGGCCGCGCCCAGTGCCAGAAACAGCAAACCCAAGACAACATTGAGCCATGTTTCCACGCCACCCTCCGTGTTCAGCAAAAGTCTGTCGAGTCTAACGCGCGCCATCGCGCCTGTCAGTGGCGCTCCGATTCGGCGACGACCCTATCGATCGCGGAAGTAACGCGACGTCGCGCTCGCGTTCACGCGCTCGGCCCCTACGCCGGATATCCGCGTAAGCGCAGGTGACGACCGTGCCCAAATCCTGGTAGCCTTTGCGACCTGGTCCACATATTTTTTCCAAGAAAACATGATAGACACACCGCAGAACAGGACTCCCGAGCCGGAGATGGATCCGAAGTCGCTCTATCGCGAGGAAATTTTCACCGATCGCAAGATGGGCACGATACGCCGGTTGATACCGGTGAAAGATGATGGTGCGACCGACACCGCGCGGTCGACCCTCTACATCGGCGAAGCACAAATCATGACGCCGATGGGAACGCTGCCGTTGAACTTCGAGATTCCAGCGCAATCGCTACAAGAGGCGATTGCGAAGTTCGGCCCGGCGACAAAGAAGGCGATCGAGCATGCGATGCAGGAACTGAAGGAAATGCGCCGCCAGGCGAGTTCATCGATCGTGATCCCGCAAGGCGGCGCCGGCCCACTCGGCCCCGGCGGATTACCGGGCGGTGGGAAGATCAAGTTGCCGTAGTCGCGGCGGGCTAGGTTCCGACAATCGACTCCAGCTCTTCACAGCGCGCGTAGCAATCATCGAGTTCACGATCGACCGTCTCTAACCGGCCCATGGTCGCGGCGATCTTCTCGCCGGCTTGCTGGTAAAACGCCGGATCGGCCGCCGCCGCGTGCAATTGCGTCTGTTCGGTTTCAAGCGATTCAATCATCCCCGGCAACCCTTCCAGTTCGCGCTGTTCACGATAGGAAAGCTTGCGCGGTCGTTCCGGTTTTCCCGCGTCGACCGCGGCCGGCACCAAGCGCAAGCTCGGTTTGGTTGACGGCGTGCGCACCGTTCCGGTTTGCGGTTGACTGCGTAACCAATCCTCATAGCCGCCGACGTATTCCCGAACCCGGCCATCGCTTTCGAACACCAGCGTGCTGGTGACGACGTTGTCGAGAAACGTGCGATCGTGGCTGACCAGCAGCAACGTGCCGTCGTAGTCCGCCAGCAAATCTTCCAGCAACTCGAGCGTATCGACGTCCAAATCGTTGGTCGGCTCGTCGAGCACCATCATGTTCACGGATTCCGCAAAGATTTTCGCCAACAGCAAGCGATTGCGCTCGCCGCCCGATAGCGCCTTCACCGGCGAATCGATGCGTTCCGGCGGAAACAGAAAATCCCTAAGGTAGCCGATGACGTGGCGCGTGCGCCCCTTGACGGTGATGAAGTCGCGCCCCTCGCTCAGATTATCGCGCACGGTCTTTTCGGTATCGAGCCGGCCGCGGTGTTGATCGAAGTACGCCACCTGCAACCGCGTGCCCAGCACTACCTGCCCCGCGGTCGGCGCTAACTCACCCAGTATCAATTTGAGCAAGGTGCTCTTGCCGGAGCCGTTCGGACCGACGATGCCGATACGGTCGCCGCGCAACACATGCGTCGCCAGGTCGCGAACGATCACCTGCTCGCCGTAACTGAAGCTCACGTGGCGCAAATCGGCGACGAGTTTGCCTGACGCCGCGCCGGCGTCGATAGCAAAACTCGCGCTACCTTGCGATTCGAGACGTTGGCCGCGTTCCCGGCGCAGCGCGATCAGTTTGCGCACCCGCCCTCGTTGCGGGTGCGCCGCGCCTTGATGCCTTGGCGTATCCAGGTCTCGTGTTCGGCCAGCTTCTTATCGAACTTGGCCGCGGCGCGCGCTTCGATCTCGAGCAGATCCTCTTTGCGGCGCAGGTAATTTTCGAAATCGCCCGGAAACGAAATCAGCTTGCCGCGATCGAGTTCGACGATGCGCGTCGCCAAATGCTTTAGAAAGGTTCGGTCATGCGTAATAAAAATCAACGCACCGCGATACGCCGTCAAGAAATCCTCGAGCCAGGTAATTGCCGCGATATCCAGGTGATTGGTCGGTTCGTCCAACAGCAGCACATCCGGATCGCACACCAGCGCGCGCGCCAACATGGTTTGTCGCCGCAAGCCGCCGGAGCAATCGACCAGGCGCTTGTCCGGCGCCAAATTCAATCGGCTCAGAACGGCGTCCACCTTTTGGCTCACGTTCCAACCGTCGAGCGCCTCGATACCGGCTTGCAACTGCGTCAAGCGTTCGAGGTTGGACCGATCTGCCGCATGCACGGCCTGCGTCGCTTGATGATATTGCGCCAGCAACGCACCGAGATCGCCGAGTCCGGCGGCAACGACGTCGAAAATCGATTGCTCGGTATCGGCCGGCACTTCTTGTTCGAGATGCGCGATGCGAAGCGCGTCTTGGCACCAGAGCTTGCCGTCGTCCGGCGTCGCCGTTCCCGCGATCACGCGAAACAGCGTCGACTTGCCGGTGCCGTTGCGCCCAACCAGGCACACGCGCTCGCCCGGCTCGATGTCGAAGTCGACATGCGCCAACAACGGCAGATGGCCGTAGGCTAACGAAACATTTTCAAGGCGAAGCGATGGCATGCGTAGTGCGCGCGGTCGGCGCTGTGTGGGGATTATGTCGCGCCGGATGAAGAAACAACAACTCGGCGCCGTGCTGAACCAAAAAAAGACCCCGCCTTGCGGGCGGGGTCTCGATAAAAACGATAAAAGTGATTTAGACCGGCCGGACGTTCGTGGCCGAGGGTCCCTTCGGCGACTGCTGCACTTCGTACTGGACCTTTTGCCCTTCGGCCAGGCTCTTGAACCCTTTGCCGTCAATCGCGGAGTGATGCACGAACACATCTTTGCCGCCGTCGCTCGGCGTAATAAAACCAAACCCTTTGGAGTCGTTAAACCACTTTACGGTTCCTGTAGCCACTGTAATACCTCGTGTTGGTTGCGATGATTTGCAGTTCGTTTCTTGCGAGGGAAATTACGGGAGCGGCTTCCGAAAAAGCAGGAGGACTTCCGAACTAACGACAAGAACTGGACTGCATGGCGTTAACTATACACAAGCGCAACGAATACGCCACTGGTTTTGTGGGGCGATTGGATCGCTGAGTCTACTGCACGACATCGGAACGGGAATACCAAATACCAAGTCAGTCCAGCATAAATTCCAAGGTTCCGAGCTTCTCAATGGTCGTATCGATTCGGTCGCCGGCCTTGAGCCACACCTGCTTGTCCTTGGGATGGCCCATGATCACACCCTCCGGCGTACCGGTAAAAATTATATCGCCCGGGCTGAGCGGAATATAGCGCGAGATGTAGGACACCAGGTGGGCGCAGGAGAAAATCATGTCGCTGGTGTTCGACGACTGGCGCACCTCGCCATTCACGCGGCACTCGATTTTCAGACGATTCGGATCGGGTATTAAATCGGCCGTGACCAGGTACGGGCCGATCGGCGCGTAACCGTCGTAGGTTTTTCCGAGCAGCCACTGCGATGTCTTCATCTGCAAGTCGCGCGCGCTCAAGTCATTGCCAACGCAGTAGCCGAATACATACGACAAGGCATCGGACTCGGCAACGTTGCGCGCCGGTTTTCCGATCACGATCACCAGCTCCACTTCGTAATCTAATTTCTCGGTCGGCCCGCGCGAAACGTTGATCGTGCCCCGATGCGCGGCGAGCGTATTGTTGAACTTGCTGAACAGGATCGGCGCCGGCGGAATCGGATTGCCGGTCTCGACCGCGTGTTTGCGGTAATTGAGTCCGACGCAAACGATTTTCCCCGGATGCGGCACGCAGGGGCCGAATGCCGCGCTTTTTTCATCGACGAACAGTTCGGCTCGATCACCCGCCGCCAACGCCTTTTGCACCAGCGCCGATAATCCAGCGGTATTGCCCGAGCCTGCCAGCACTTCATCGATCGTGACCGGCGCCTTGATGCCTAGCGCGGTCGCGGCCTTACGCGCGTTTAGGATGCCGCGCGCGGTTTTCACGCCGAGGCTCAATTCATTGCCGTCACGCAATGCGGCGAGCGTCATATTATTCATCATAGTGCGATTTCCTCCGCCAGATTCATTTCACTCGATCGACGCGCCGCGCCGGCACTCGATCGCGCCAACGCGATTTAATCACCCGGGACTCTTAACGCCAAGCGCGTTTCACATTATTGATGAGTTCGTTATCTCTAATATCGCCGTGCAATCTATTTGCATCGGCTGTCGTGCTGCACGTTCAGGCCCCCTATTCATTCCCTCCCCCGCAGCGGTGACGTGCAGGGACGCACTAAGACCGCGAGAGACAGGAAGTCGGGAGCGATCCAGAGGGTTAGCGCGGGGGCAACGGCTCGCGCACATCCAAAAATCGCCACATGTAAACCGCCAAGAGCGAACGATATGGCGCGAACGCGTTTGCAATCTTAAGCATCCCCTTGGGCGAGCGCCGCCCGACGATTAACTCCAACGCTCGGTAGACACCAGCATCGCCCTCGGGCCAGACATCGCGGTCGCCAAAATAAAACATCGACGTCATGTCCGCGGTCCATTGGCCGATACCCCAGATGCGCTGCAGATGCTCGGCACGTTCTGGGTGTGTCATCCGGCGCAGACGCGCCGGTGTAAGCAAACCGGACTCGTCCGCCTTGCGTATCGCGCTGAGCGCGCGGACTTTCGCGCGCGACAATCCGCAGCGACGCAGCGCGCGCGTATTCTTCCCGCAAAAGAACTGCGGCATCGCGCTGTCCCGTGCGCGCACCGTCGCCTCGACCCGTTTCCAAATGCTCCGCGCCGCTGCGGTCGATAGTTGTTGCCCAACGATGACGCGCGCCAGGAAACGCGGCAGGCCGTGGCGTTTTCCGCGCGGCATTTCTACACGCCCGATTTGTGTCAACGCTTGTTGCAGCGGTGGCGACACCTGCTTCGCGGTTCGCACCAGTCGCCGGTGCAGCTGCGGTGTCATCCGCCGGCGGCCCGATTACTGACAGCGCGGCGGTGAATCGGTCGTCGGCGTCGCCGCACGACCGGCATCGGCGGGTGGCGACACCAGATCGAGCGAAACGCCGCTAATGCTGACACGGACCGGCAACCAAGCGTAGTTCTTGGCGAACCAGAATTGATGGCGGTGCTTGCCGTCCTCGACTTCGGCTTTCATGACTTGCAACAGGTACTGATCGGTTTGAACCTCGTCGATACCTTCGATTCGCAATCGCCGCTTCTTTACTTGATCCTTCTCGATCACGTCGTACTTCAATTCCGCCCCCGGTTCCGCGCTGGCGACGTCGGCGCGCAGCCGCACCTGAATCGACATCAGATCCCAGGCGACGGGCGGCAACTCGCCGATGACTTCCACCGCACCGTCGCCGCGCGTCACGCGCAACGAGCGTCGCGGCCAGTCGAAGCGCGTGTGCACGCTGCGGCGATGGTCGCGCGAATCGCGATGCATGGATTCCACCGGATAGAACTTCGCGCCCTGCACCTGCAACACGCTGCAATCGTAAACCTCGGTCCATTTAAAAAATGCCGCGCGTACCGATCCGCGCATGGTGTAGCGATAGTAGTCGCCGATTCGCTCGAGCGTGATTTTCGCTTTCGCCGAAAACGGAAATTTGCTGCCTTCGTAATCCGCCTCGAACGGCGTCGGCAGTTCTTCGGCCGGCGACGGCGCGGCGGCAAGAAACAATAACAATGCGGCAAATGGTCGAGCGATGCTGGTAAGCGTCACACGGAATTCCTGGCAATCACCAACGCTTTCTCGTCACGGTTGCCCCCTCCCACTCCCTCCCCTGCAAGCGGGGGAGGGTTAGGGTGGGGGTCAAAGTTTCATGCCAACTCGACATCGACACAGTTTTCAAAACTCGCGCGTCATAAGATTTTCGCGCAACGCGCTGCCGTCGCGAAGTGGGCTCACGCCGATGGGCGAAGTGTAACAGCGCCCAAGCAAAGCATATACTCGCCGGCGCCGGCGCGACCGGCGATCGAACGAACCAATAGGAAAGATCCATGAGCGAATACAAAATTGCGGTCATACCCGGCGATGGCATCGGCAAGGAAGTGGTACCGGAAGGACTGCGTGTACTCGAAGCGGTAGGCAAGAAATTCAACATTCGTTTTCACTGGGACACGTTTCCGTGGAGCTGCGAACACTACAGCAAGACCGGACAGATGATGCCGGAGGACGGTCTCGCGCAAATCCGAAATCACGATGCGATCTTTCTCGGCGCGGTCGGCTACCCCGGCGTACCGGATCACGTGTCGCTATGGGGTCTGCTGATTCCGATACGCCGCCAATTCGATCAATACGCCAATATCCGCCCGGTGCGCCTCATGCCCGGCATCCGTTCACCGCTCGCCGGCCGCGCGCTCGGCGACATCGATTTCATCGTGGTGCGGGAAAACACCGAAGGC
>Ga0154757_1147_pt3 | contig 10792 bp, 14 predicted proteins | sample Rifle2008BG16ft_FD_105765 | JGI IMG/M metagenome (GOLD analysis project Ga0154757, IMG submission 105765) | Candidatus Muproteobacteria bacterium RBG_16_60_9 | reverse complement strand
GGCGGCGCCTTGCGCGGCCAGCACGATCTCGTAGGCCGCGCGCTGCTCGCCGCGGAAGCGGCCGTTCGCGGGGAAGGTGCGCGTGATATCGGCGGCGTAGCAATCGAACTCCGCGGCGGCGTCGATTAACACCAGGTCGCCGTCGTTCAACACGCAGTTGTTCTCACGGTAGTGCAAGACGCAGCCGTTGACCCCGCCGCCGACGATTGGCCAATAGGCCGGAAACTCGGCGCCGCCTTTACGGAACTCGTACAGCAACTCCGCTTCGAGTTCGTATTCTTTCATTCCCGGGCGGCACGCCCGCATCGCGCGCTGATGCGCCACGCCGGAAATTTTCGCCGCACGCTTCATTGCCTTGATCTCTTCGGCACGTTTGATGAGTCGCATCTCGTGCAGAATGTGATCGAGATCGACGAATTCACCCGGCGCGTGCACGCCGTTGCGGCTCTTCGCGCGTACTTCGTTGACCCAGGTCGTTAGATGCGCGTCGAATTCGGCGTTGCGGCCGATTGAATAAAAAACTTTGGTGCGGTTCTCCAGCAGGCCCGGGAGGATCTCATCGATGTCCTCGATCGGAAACGCGTCGTCGGCACCGTAAAGTTCGCGTGCACCCTCGAGGCCGGCGCGCCGACCGTCCCAAATTTCCTTCTCCGGATTGCGCTCGCGGCAGAATAGGATGTACTCGCCGTGTTCGCGGCCGGGAACCAACACCGCCACCGCCTCCGGCTCCGGGAAATGGGTGAGATAGTAGAAGTCGCTGTCCGGGCGATAATGGTAATCAACGTCGCGATTGCGCAGACGAACGGGCGCGGTCGGAACGATGGCGACGCCGCCTTGCATGTGTTGCATCAATTCCCGGCGCCGTTGCTCGAAAATTTTCATTTCCATGGATCCATTATGCCGCAAACTATCGACACCGGCACTGGAGCCGCCAACGACCGCTGATATACTTCGATCGAACGCGTATACAGCCTGCGCGCCTCCGATCGAATGACCAGGCTGCGGCCCGAACCAGGGGAAACCGAATGAATCGAAATTTTCGCGTTACCGAGACACTGCTTATGAACAAGCTTCGCCGCCTTGCGCGACCGATCAGCTATATCGTCACTGTCGGCGTACTTGCCTTGAGCGTCCACCTGCCCGCCGTGCACGCCGCAGTCATCGGAACCGAAGCGGTGGTCAGCGCGCAACAGGCGGAATTCGACCGCACCCGCGTCCAGAGCCTGCTCGGTCGCGCGGAGATCAAACAACAGTTGCTCGCCGCCGGCGTCGATCCGAGCCAGGTGTCGGAACGCGTTGATGCGCTGAACGATAACGAAGTCCATCAGCTTGCCGCCAAGATCGATCAGCTGCCGGCCGGCGGGGACGCGCTCGGCGTGCTGGTGTTCGTCTTCATCGTGCTACTGATCACGGACATCCTCGGGTTCACCGATGTCTTTCCGTTCGTGAAAAAACCGGTTCGCCGCTGATAGATCCGATGGCAGATACAAGAGCCGCTCGCGCCGTTGCGGGCGGCTTTTTGTTTTTTGGTCTGCTCGCAATTGCCGGCTGCGCCACGCCGCTGCAATTGGAGCGGCTCGCGCCGGACTCGTTTCCGGACCCGATTGAACTGAACGCGGTCGCGTTCTTTCCGCAAGAAGAATATCAATGCGGGCCGGCCGCACTCGCGACCGCGCTCGCGTGGGCTGGCATCGATACCACACCGTCTGCGCTCGCGCCGGAAGTTTATCTGCCGGAGCGGCAAGGTAGCCTCCAACTCGAAATGCTCGCCACAGCTCGCCGCCACGGCGCCGTGCCGTACGTGCTTCGTCCCGCGCTCGACGACTTGCTGACCGAGGTGAAGGCCGGCCATCCGGTGGTGGTGCTCCAAAATTTGGCGTTATCGTGGTACCCGAAATGGCACTACGCGGTCGTCGTCGGTTTCGATCTTGCACGCGACGAAGTAGTGCTGCGCTCCGGTCTCGAACGCCGCCACCTCGTGCCGCTCGCGGTGTTCGAACGCACCTGGCGACGCGGTGATTATTGGGCGGTGGTTGTCATGCCGCCCGAGCGGCTGCCGCGTACCGCGCAAGAGACGCCGTACCTGCAAGCCGTGGTCGGGCTTGAGCGAATTGAACATTGGCAAGAAGCCGGCCGCGCCTACCGCAGTGCACTCAGGCGCTGGCCCGAAAGTCTCGGCGCGCAGCTCGGGCTCGGCAATAGTCGGTACGCGTTGAAAGATGTCACCGGTGCCGAGCAGGCTTACCGCGCCGCGGTTGCGGCGCATCCGAACTCCGGCATCGCGTTCAACAACCTGGCGCAGGCACTCGCCGACCAAAGTCGCTGGGACGACGCCGAAGCAGCGGTGGCGAAAGCACTGGCGCTCGGCGGGCCGCATACGGACACGTTTAAGGCAACGGCCGATGAGATCCGAAAGAAGAAAAATGCAACCGCAGATAAACGCAGATGAACGCGGATAAAAACACCACTGCGCGTTAGATTTTCCTATCAGCGTTTATCCGCGTTCATCTGCGGTTCCAATAATCATACGTTAAGCTCGTCAAACACCATCTGCACGCCGGCGCGCAGGTACTCGACGATCTCGACAATCTCGCGCTCCTGCTGTTCAGTTGTTTCGTCCGTGTCCGTCTCGGCCTCGCCGATACGCGTCGCATCGAGCAGAAACTCGGCAACCTCCCCTTCCAGGCGCTGGGGATCGGCTATACCGGAAGCGGCCAGCCCGAGAATGTATCCCCGCGCCCATGCGGCCAGCGCGTCGATCTGTGCGGGCAGGTCGGCGTCGGGACCGAGCAGCAGCGGCTGAAATTCGAAATCGCTGCCCTGTAGACGCATGCGAACGTCCTCCTGCAGTGCCGCCAACAGCCGCAGAAACAATTCGACCTCCGGCGTCGCGGTAATGGCGTCGCTACCGAAGAAAAGCGAACCCGGCGCCCGCGCCTGCGGCACCGATACCGTACCGGTAATCATGCCGTGAACTTCGGCCGGACTGAGTTCGATATCGGCAGCGCGCAGCGCCTGCGCAAGCTCGTCGTAGTCGGGTGGAACCGTCGGGGATGAGTGCAAGCACGAGCCTCGAATCGTTGCGGCGTCGACACCGGCGAGATCGTCGCCGCGCGTAGCGACGGCTACCGCGAAGAGCGTACAAGATTACCACATCGCCGCGACTGTCAAACCGTTGACCTTATAGTACGCCGAACCTATATTGGCGCTAACATCGCCATCGCCGGAACCCTGTGGACAGCGACGACCTGAAACAACTTGAGAGCCGCATCGACAAATTGATCGAGGCGTGCGAACGACTCCGCAGCGAGAACAACGTACTCAAATCCGAGCACGGCAACTTGCAAGCCGAACGCGCGAAGCTGCTCGAAAAAACTCGGATCGCGCGCGAACGCATCGAATCCATGATCGACCGCTTGAAAGCGCTGGAGCGCGCCTGATGAAGGAATCCGCCGACGGCGTTACCGTTACCATCCTCGGCAAAGAATTTCGCGTCGCCTGTCCGGCCAACGAACGCCAAGCCTTGGTGGCGGCGGCGGACTATCTCGAACGCAAACTGCGCGAGATCCAGGCGAGCGGCAAAGTAATCGGCAGCGAACGCACCGCGATAATTACCGCGCTCAACATCGCGCACGAACTCCTCGATTTGCGCAACCGCGGCGCACTCTCCGAAGACGCCTCGCAAAAAGTTCGACTGCTGCGAAATAAGATCGACGCGGTATTGCATTGGGATGGACAGTCGCGCCAATAGGTATATTATTGGTTGTGCGTCCTCTGCGGTGTACGTGTTGTTCCGGCAATCCTTTGAACCTATCACCACAATCCGGGAGCCGAACAGCAGATGCTGTTGTGCAAGTCCGCCATCGCAGCGGAAAGCCTGATGCATCTCTAAGGCGCCCACTTGAACCGTTCGGTTCAAGGTGTAACGGGCAACACGGCACAGGCGGAGGGCGCCTTTATTTCGACATGCCGCCGTCGTGCGCGGCATAGTCCGCAAACCCACTGGCGTAAAGCGCAAGCGCCACGCGACGAAGCGCGCTTCGTCAAAACGCGGTAAGCACCTCTCCAGCTCGCGCGCGACACGATCCAAGAAACCGTCACACCGTCCGCGCACAAAAGAATCGCGCGCCGCCAAGCGCGCACTAAAAAAAGCAGTCCGTAAAAAATCCAAACCGACCAAAACGAAATCGTCGGCAACCGCGAAGGCGACACTGCGCATTAAGCTGCGCGCGGCGCGCGCGGCGTTGTCGCCCGCCGAGCGGCAAGTCGCCGCCGCGCGCGTGCTCGCCAATCTTGCCGGCCTGCGTTTGTTTCGCGTCAGCCGGCGTGTCGCGTGTTATTTGCCGAACGACGGTGAAATCGATACCAGCGGAATCATCGAGCGTCTGTGGCGCATGCGCCAAGATGTGTTTCTACCGGTGCTGTCGCGTCTGCGGCACGATCGGCTCTGGTTCGCGCCCGCGACTCCCGGCATGCAGCTCGCGCCGAACCGTTATGGAATTCCCGAGCCACGCGTCGCGGCGCGGGCGCTGGTACGGGCACAGGAAATCGATCTGATCCTGCTACCGCTGGTCGCCTTCGACAAGAACGGCAATCGCCTGGGACGTGGCGCCGGTTTTTACGATCGCAGTCTCGCGTTCTTGCGGCACCGGCGCTTTCTGCGCACACCGCATGTCATCGGGCTGGCATACGATTTTCAACGCGTGCCGACGATAGACACCGATCCATGGGACGTAGCGCTTGATGGCGTGGTTACCGATCGGTCGGTGTATTAGGCTGGTTTGTAACAACCCTCCGCTACGCTTTCGCAGCAAACTATGAACCTGCTCTTCATTGGCGACGTAATGGGCGCACCCGGCCGCCGGGCGCTGGCGGCGCATTTGCCGGGGCTGCGCGATTCGATGAAGCTCGATCTGGTTATCGCCAACTGCGAAAACGTAGCCGGCGGCATCGGTGTTACCGCCGAGACGGCGGCGGAATTGTTCGGCCGCGGAATCGACGTGCTATCGAACGGCAACCACGCCTGGGAAAAAAAGGAAACGCTCGACTTCATTAAACAGGAGCCGCGGTTGCTGCGTCCGCACAACTACCCGATCGGCACGCCGGGCAGCGGTTGGTACCTGGCGCAAGTCAGCAATCAGCGCGTCGGCATATTGAACGTGCTCGGCACGATGTTCATGCATCCCAATCTCGATTGCCCATTTCGCGCGGTCGACGACGTGCTCGCCGCCAAACCCGACGACGTGAAGATCGTGCTGGTCGACGTGCACGCGGAAGCGACCAGCGAGAAAACGGCGATGGGCTGGTATTTGGATGGGCGCGTCAGCGCCGTCGTCGGCACGCACACGCATATTCCGACGGCGGATGAGCGCGTGTTACCGGGCGGTACCGCTTATATCACCGACGTCGGCATGACCGGCTGCTACGACTCGGTCATCGGACTCGGCATCGACAACGCCATCAAGCGTTTGAAACACAAACTCCCCGCGCCGTTTGATACGGCCGAAGGTCCGGGCACCCTGTGCGGCGTCGTGATCGACGTCGACGAGCGCAGCGGCAAGAGCCGCTCCATTCGCCGCGTCGCGCTTCCGGAACTCTGAGACGTTGTTACAATTGCGCGCACTGGGCGCGACTATGAACTACTGGTTGATGAAATCGGAACCGGACGTCTTTTCCATCGACGACCTCAAAGCGAAACCGAAGCGCACCGCGCACTGGGACGGCGTGCGTAATTTCCAAGCGCGCAATTTCATGCGTGCGATGCGCCGCGGCGACCTCGCCTTCTTCTATCACTCGAGTTGCGCCGAACCGGGCATCGCCGGCGTCATCGCGATCGCACGCGCGGCGTATCCGGACTTCACCTCCTGGGATGCGAACAACCCTTACCACGATCCGCGCAGCCGGCCCGATCGACCGCTGTGGGACATGGTGGATGTGCGCTTCAAACGAAAAGCGAAACGACCGATTGCGCTTGCGGAATTGCGCCAGAACCCGAAGCTCACGAAAATGCAGCTGTTCGCGCGCGGCAGCCGCTTGTCGATCATGCCGGTAACGCCGGCGCAATGGCAAGCGATCCTAAAAATGGAGTCGACCAACTAGTGAGGACTGAAATGAAAAGTTCGATTCTGTACACTCTGCTTGTTTTCCTGGCGTTGCCGCTCACCGCAGGCGCGGCCGATAAGGCGGTGTCAAACCCGAAGGTTCGAATGACGACGAACCTAGGCACAATCGAAGTCGAGCTCGATGCAAAGCGCGCGCCGAAATCGACGGCGAACTTCTTGAGCTATGTCGACAAGGGTTTCTACAACGGCACTATTTTTCATCGCGTGATTCCGGGCTTCATGATTCAAGGCGGCGGCTTCGAAGCCGGGATGAAACAGAAGCCGACCGACGAACCGATCATGAATGAAGCCGACAACGGCCTGAAGAACGCCGGCGGCACGATCGCGATGGCGCGTACCTCAAGCCCTCATTCCGCCAGCGCGCAGTTCTTTATCAACACCGTCGACAACACGAATTTGAACCACAGCGAGAAAACAGTTCAAGGCTGGGGCTACGCCGTGTTCGGCAAAGTCACGAAGGGAATGGATGTCGTGAAGAAAATCGAAGCGGCGCGGACCAGAACGACCGGTCAATTCCAAAACGTTCCGGCCAAGGACGTCGTGATCAAAAAGATCGAACGGATCAAACCCTAGCGCGGCGCGCTACAAATCGAGCTCGACCCAAGCCGGATCGTGATCCGAGCCGTCGCCGCTGTGCTTGCTGCGGCGGTCGATCCAAGCCGCGGTCTGCTTCGGCGCGAGCGCCGGGCTCAACCACAGCTGATCGTAAAGTTCGTAGCTCGCCGGTTGATTCGCCGGTTTGAAGCGATGCGTCCAGGCGGTCGACGCCGGCATCGGGTTGTCCGGCTTGGCCGGGCGCGTTTCCTGCGGCGCCGCGAGGCCGTTCACCAATTTCAGTCCCGTATCCTGCGCGAAACCGCGCAGAAACTCCGACGTCGGCGCGTCGTTCATGTCGCCGGCCAAGACGTAGCGGCTGTCCGGGCGCGTGCGCGCCTTGATGATGCGCGCGACCGTTTCCGCCTGGCGCCGGCGCCGTTCGTTCGCGGCGGCATGCGCGGCCGCGGCGTCTTCGCGAAAGTCGACAAAGTTGCTCTTGAGATGGGTGTTGAATAACGTGAACAGGCGTTCGCTGCGACGCGCATTCAAAATCTCGACTTCGATCACATCGCGCCCGAATACCAGATCCTCCGGCGCCGACGGATGCGTCGCGCGCTGCCACGACGTGAATCCGCCGATTGGGTAGCGCGACAAGACGCCAACATCAATCAGGCGCGGGTCGTTGCCTTCGATCAGCAACACTTGCGGGTACATGCCGCCCAAACGTTCGCGATTGAATTGGCGCAACGTGTCGATGTCTTCGACCTCCTGGACGGCGAGCACGTCGACATTAATGCGGCGAATGCGCTCGGTGATGAGCAGGGTGCTCGCGTTGTCTTTCGCCTGCACCAGCCGGCCTTGATACGTACGGATTTTCACCGCATCGTGCGGGCCGAACGCGTAGGAAAACTGCCCCACGATCGGCGGCGCGGCGGGCGCGACCGCGCCGATTTCGGCCTGAAAGTTATAGCGCGAGAACAGATTGTTGAGATTAAACGTCCCGATCGTGACTTTCATGTCGTTCCTCCTTTAACGCAGGACAGCCGCGTCGAATATCGACAAATCAGTAAAACAGGTCCTCGCGGAATCGCTTCATCAGCGTCTTGGCTGGTCCGAAATAATATACGAACGCAACGGCAAACTGCGAATCCACACCGGAACCGTCCGCATACGCAATGCCGAAACTTGCTTTCCCTCCAAACAGTGTTGGCTGGAATAAGATGGTAGCCACATACCTATCGGACTGATCCAACAGACCTGCCAACAACGCGACGCGCACATCGGGTGATGCAAACCACCCGAGCCCTACCGATCCCAAGTTCACGTGCGCAGAAAAACCATTGGCGCGAGCGCGGGAGTTGGAGCGCGACGCGAAAATGTCGAAGCTAGTATTTAAATAGTATGCGCCGCGCACTCCGTAGTCCGTAGAAGTTGAGTCGATCACCGGTGACGCCTTCGCGTCGACCTCCCCCAAACCCGCAAACAAACCTACATGGCCAATCGACATATCGCGGACGAACAATCCGGAGGACGCTGTATAGAACCTGGCAAAGTCGGTATCCAGAAAACTGACTCCGAACGTTAACCCGAGGTAGTCAGCGACCGGCGTATTAACACTGATGCTGGTGCCCACGGATCCGCCTTCGATGTAGTTCGCGCCGACACTACCGTTCGTTTCCGCTACTGCTCGGTCGCTCGCGTAGGCATCGAGCGTAAGCACGTACATTAGGGCGAAGAACAAAAGAGATAAGTGCCGTGGCGGTTTCACATCGACCTCCCACTGTAGTTTCTAGTTGGTTCAGCTCAAAAATAATTCATATGCTGGATTTTTCGTCTCTTCCGTGTACTCATACCCGAGACTATCGAGAAAGGACTGAAACTTCTTCTTGTCCTTGGGCGGCACCTGCATGCCGACCAGCACGCGACCGAAGTCGGCGCCGTGGTTGCGGTAGTGGAACAGGCTGATGTTCCAGGCGCCGCCCATCTCCTTGTTGAGAAAATTCAGCAGCGCCCCGGGGCGCTCCGGGAATTCGAAGCGGTAAACGATTTCGTGCACCGCATTCGGCGCGCGACCGCCGACCATATGGCGAATGTGCAGCTTCGCCATTTCGTTGTCGGTCATGTCGACCGTCGGATAGCCTTTGCCGCGCAACGTCTTGATCAGGCGCTTGACCTTATCCCCACCCTGCACCTGGATGCCGACGAAAATGTGCGCGCTCTTCGGATCGGCATAGCGATAATTGAACTCGGTGATGTTGTAATCACCGACCACGGCGCAAAACTCGCGAAACGCGCCGCGGCGTTCCGGAATCGTCACTGCGATGATGGCTTCGCGCCGTTCGCCGATTTCGGCGCGCTCGGCGACGTGGCGCAGGCGATCGAAATTGACGTTCGCGCCGGAGGCGATCGTCATCAACTGCTTGTTCTTCAGCTTATCGCGCTCGACATAGCGCTTGAGGCCGGCGTAGCCGAGCGCGCCGGCGGGCTCGAGCACGCAGCGGCGGTCCTCGAAAATATCCTTGATCGCGGCGCAAATTTCATCGTTCGTCACCACGACGATCTCGTCGACATATTTCTTGCACAGTTTGAACGTTTCCTGCCCGACCTGCCGCACCGCCACACCGTCGGCGAAGATGCCAACGTGATCCAGTAACACCCGCCGCCCGAGCTTGAGCGAACGCTCCATGGCGTCGGCATCTTCCGGCTCGACCCCGATGATTTTTACGTCCGGGCGCAAATGCTTTACGTAAACCGCGATGCCGGAAATGAGGCCGCCGCCGCCGACTGGAACGAAGATGGCGTCGAGGCCCGCGGTATGCTGCTTCAGAATCTCGAGGCCGACGGTGCCTTGCCCGGCGATCACGTCCGGATCGTCGTACGGATGAATGAAAGTAAGGCGCCTTGCAGCACCGAGCTTGCGCGCGTGGGCGTAGGCGGCGTCGTAGTTGTCGCCGTGCAATACCACCTCGCCGCCGAAACTGCGCACCGCGTCCACTTTGATTTGCGGCGTGGTGCGCGGCATGACGATAACGGCCTTGGTGCCGAGCCGTTTCGCACCGAGCGCGACACCTTGTGCGTGATTTCCCGCGGACGAGGCAATGACACCGTGTTTGAGCACCGCCGGCGAAAGCCCAGCCATCTTGTTGTACGCGCCGCGCCACTTGAATGAAAAAACCGGCGATTCGTCCTCGCGTTTGATCCACACCTGGTTTCCCAGGCGACGCGACAACACCGGCGCGTGCTCGAGCGGCGTTTCTTTCGCCAGCTCATACACGCGCGCGGATAGGATTCTCTTGATGTAGCGTTGCGACAAGTGCGACGTTCCCGGTGGTCTCGGTGCCGAATGTCTTTTTTCAGGTCGGCAACCGAGATGCGCTTAATTTAACAGTTCAATCTTTATAAATACATCGAGACTCGCTATTCTCGATCGACTTCAACGAGGCGAGACGACAGCATGAACGCGGACGAAAAGAAAAAAGCAGCAGCGGCAGCGGCGCTGGAGTTCGTCGAAGCCGACATGGTCGTCGGCGTCGGCACCGGCTCGACCGCCAATCACTTCATCGACCTGCTGGCCAAGATCAAAGGCAAGATCGACGGCGCAGTCGCAAGCTCCAAGGCCACCGAAGCGCGCCTGAAGCAAGCCGGCATCGCCGTGCTCGATCCGAACGCCGCCGGCAGCCTGCCGCTTTACGTCGACGGCGCCGACGAAGCGACTGAGCACCGCCACCTCATCAAAGGCGGCGGCGGCGCGCTGACCCGCGAGAAAATCATCGCCGCCAGCGCCGAGCGCTTCGTCTGCATCGCCGACGATTCCAAACTGGTCGGCCGGCTCGGAAGATTTCCGCTCCCGATCGAAGTGATCCCGATGGCGCGCTCCTACGTCGCGCGCCAGATTGTCCTGCTCGGCGGCCAACCGGCGTGGCGGCAGGGGTTCGTAACCGACAATGGGAATGTGATTCTCGACGTGCACAATCTCGATATCCTGAATCCGGTCGAACTCGAAAGTAAGCTCGATCATATTGCCGGCGTGGTGACGAGTGGATTGTTTGCGCGGCGACCGGCGGATGTGTTGTTGCTCGCCACCGATGGTGGCGTGAGAAAGATTACTTAGTCGCCCGGTTTCCCTCTCCCTC
>Ga0154757_1153_pt2 | contig 10953 bp, 11 predicted proteins | sample Rifle2008BG16ft_FD_105765 | JGI IMG/M metagenome (GOLD analysis project Ga0154757, IMG submission 105765) | Candidatus Muproteobacteria bacterium RBG_16_60_9 | reverse complement strand
ACATTGGACGAGCTGTACGAGAAACAATCGGGTGAACTGGACAAGAAAAAGCGCTACGCCCTGCTACGCGAATTCGAGCAGCGCGCGCTGGAGCAGGCCTATACCATCCCGACTATCTGGTGGCACCGCATTATCGTGCACAATAAACAGATGAAGGGTTGGAGTATCACGCCCAGCCATTATGTCAATCAGGATCTAGCCGACGTCTGGCTTGACCGGTAGGCGCTTTCCCGGGCCGGGCAGGGTTTAACCCCGCCCGGCCTTTATCACCATGCTACGTTACATACTTCAACGCATTCTGCTGATGATTCCGACGCTGCTCGGCGTCGCCATCCTGGTCTTCTTCCTGCTCCGGGTTATGCCGGGCGACATCGTCGAGGTTATGCTCTTAGGCGAAGGCGGCGCTGTTCCCCAGAACGTCATCGAGGCGGAGCGCGTGCGTCTGGGTCTCGACCAGCCGATTTACGTCCAGTTTTTCAAGTGGCTCGCCGGGGTTGTGCAAGGCGATTTCGGGTACTCCATGTGGACCGGCAAGCCGGTCGCCTATGAAATCGGCATTCGGTTCGAACTGTCGCTGCAAGTGGCGGTGATGGCGACCATCCTCGCGGTGTTGATCGCCCTGCCGCTCGGCACGATTTCGGCCATTTTTAAAGATACCTGGATCGATTATACCGTCCGTATCGTTTCCATCGCCGGGCTGGCGATCCCCTCCTTCTGGCTCGGCATGATCATTATCCTGTTGTTAATAACATTGTTCTCCTGGCATCCGCCGCTCACCTTTACGCCGTTGTTTGAAAACCCCGCCGCTAATCTAGCGCAGCTCATCTGGCCGGCGCTCGCCGTCGGCTACCGCTATTCCGCGGTCGCCACGCGCATGACGCGATCGTCGATTCTGGAAGTGCTGCAAGAAGACTATATTCGCACCGCGCGCGCCAAAGGCGTGTTCGAGCGCTTGGTGGTGACGCGTCACGCCATGCGCAACGCCATGCTGCCGGTGGTGACGGTCATCGGCCTGGAATTCGCTTTTTTAATCGGCGGCCTGGTGGTCACCGAGCAAGTGTTCAATTTAAACGGCATCGGTAAGCTGTTTGTGCAGGCGATGACGCGCGGAGACTACACCCTGGTGCAGGCCTTGGTTTTGCTGGTCGCCACCTTCTTTATCGTCGTCAATTTTCTGATCGACCTGCTGTATGCGGCGCTCGATCCGCGTATCCGCTATCGCTGATGGCGGCGACTTCCATTCCCACTATTACTTATCGCGTGCCCAAACGCCGGCACCCGGTGATGGACTTTATCGTCAATCAGCCTCTGGGCGCATTGGGTTTGTTGGTGATTATCGCAATGTGCCTTGCCGCCGCTTTCGCCAATCTGGTTGCGCCGTACGATCCGCTGACGCTGGACTACGCAGGCCTGCTCGTGCCGCCTTCCTGGGCGCACCCGCTCGGCACCGACTCATTCGGCCGCGACGTGTTCTCGCGCATTATCTACGGCGCGCGCACGGCGCTGGCGGTAGGCTTTCTGTCGTCGATTCTGGGATCGACGCTGGGCGCGATCATCGGCGTTGCTTCCGCTTATTTCGGCGGCCGCACCGATCTTGTCATCCAGCGCATCATGGACGTTTTGCTGTCCTTCCCGATCATCGTACTGGCGTTGACGGTGGTCGCGGTGCTCGGCAAGAATATCGTTCTTGGCATCGATATCAATTTGATTATCGCTATCGGTGTGCCGATGGTGCCCAAGGTGGCGCGCGTCGTGCGCTCCTCGGCCTTGGCGATCCGCGAATTGCCTTACATCGACGCGGCGCGCGCGGCGGGGTTTTCGCACAGCCGCATCATCTTTCGTCACATTGTGCCGAATGTCGCCGCCCCTTATCTCATCATGCTGACCGCGTTCGTGGCGCAGGCTATCTTGCTCGAGGCGTCGCTGTCATTTCTCGGACTCGGCGTCACCGAGCCTACTCCCGCATGGGGCCTGATGTTGAGCGGCGCGGCGATCGACTTTTATCAGCAGGCGCCGTGGATGATTATTTTCCCGGGGGTCGCGATCAGTCTGGCGGTATTCGCCTTCAACCTGTTCGGCGACTCGTTGCGCGACTGGCTAGACCCGAAGATCAAGCTTTAGCAGGTTGCTGAAAAACTCTTTTTCAGCAACCTGCTGGATCGCGTTTTGAAGCCCGCCCGCTTGCCCACCGCCGCGTTCCAAGCCGGCGCGCGCGATGCCTTCGGCGTCCCCTCCGCGGTGCTCGGAGCCGGCTATATCGGCTTCGGCGCCCTGGCGCTCGACAGCGGTTTCTCCATCTGGCTGGCGCTTTTATCCACCGCGACCATCTGGGCCTTGCCGGGCCAGCTCGCCCTCGTCGAGCTGCACACCCTGGGCGCGTCGGTGCTGGCGATTATCCCGGCAGTCATGCTCACCAGCGCCCGCTTTCTGCCGATGACCATGGTACTCATGCCGATTATTCGCGATCGGCGCCATACGAATTTCCGCCTCTATGCCGCCGTGCACCTCGTCGCCATGATGGGTTGGGCGGCCGCGATGAAACGCTGTCCGGAACTGCCGTTGCCGCAACGCCTTCCCTACTTCCTCGGCTTTGCCCTGGTCAACTGGTGCGCTTGTCTCGCCTGCACGGCGCTCGGTTTCGCATTGTCGGGATCGCTACCGTATCTGGTGAAGCTCGGTCTTGTGTTCCTGAACCCGGTGTATTTTATTTTGATTCTCAGCGCCGATCTGCGCCAGCGCCTGATGATCCTGGCGCTTGCCGGGGGAGCGCTGGCCGGACCGTTGATTCATCTGGTAACGCCTCAATGGAGCGTCTTGCTCGGGGGCTTTGTCGGTGGCACCGTCGCCTATTGCGCGTACCGACTGATTCGTCACCATGGCTGACTGGCAGATCTGGCTACTGGTGCTGGCGTGCGGCGCCGGCACTTATCTGTGGCGCGCACTCGGCGTGGCGTTCTCCGGACGCCTGCGCACGGATAGTGAAGGATTTGCGTGGCTCACCTGCGTCGCCTATGCCATGCTTGCCGGGCTGGTGGTTAGAATCGTTGTCTTGCCGGTCGGGATCTTGGCGGCAAGCGCGTTGGCAGACCGTCTCTTCGCTTGTGCTTTGGCTCTGGTAATATTTTTTCTTGGGCGTCGCAATCTGCTTATGGGCGTAGCGATGGGATTTCTGACGTTCATAGCCCTAACTTACCTGCGTACCATCCATTCTTAGTCGGTGGCGCCCGAACGCGGTCACCCCCTTGCATCGTCTCCGAACGGAGCGGACCTTATGGAGAGGATGCTTAACAAATTCAGCGCCAAGACAAGGTAAATGGGATATTCGCGGCAACGTGGCGGGACGATAACGCAGGCTTTGACATCAAGGAGGCAATCCGTGGCTGACTTCGAGAAGGCATACAAACCAACAATGGGTCATGAGGGCGGCTATGCGAAAGACGCCGACGATCTTGGCGGCGAAACCTATCGCGGCATTTCGCGCAAATTCAATCCCGGCTGGGCCGGCTGGGCCAAGATCGACAAGGCCAAACGCCAGCGGGGTTTCCCCGCAAGCCTCGACCGGGACACGACGCTGCAGGCCGACGTCGCGGCGTTCTACAAGCAGCACTATTGGGATAAGTTCCAGGGCGACGCGATTCCGAGCCAAGCGATCGCCGCGGAGCTGTTCGACACCGGCGTCAACATGGGCATCGCGCGCGCCGTCGAGTTCTTGCAGCGCGGCCTGAATGTCCTCAACCGCAACGAGAAACTCTACGACGATCTCGTGCCCGACGGAAAGTTTGGCCCGAAGTCACTCATCGCCGTGCGCACCTACTTGAAAAACGACGCGCCCGAACTTTTGCTGAAAATCCTAAATGTGCTCCAGGGAATGCATTACATCGACTTCATGACGCAAAGCCCGATTCAGGAGAAATACGCGCGCGGGTGGTTTAAGCGGGTTGAGATCGAGAAAGTCTAGGATCAGTTCGCCTGCATAAGCGCCTGATCGATATCCCAAAGAATATCGTCGAGCGTTTCGAGACCGACCGAGATCCGCACCATATCGGGCGTGACGCCGGCGGCGAGCTGTTGTTCTTCGGAAAGTTGGCGATGCGTGGTCGACGCCGGATGGATCACCAGCGTTTTGGCGTCGCCGACGTTGGCGAGATGGCTCAAGAACTGCACGCTTTCGATAAATTTCGCACCGGCGCGCTCGCCGCCCTTGACGCCGAAGGTGAAGACCGATCCGGCGCCCTTCGGTAAATATTTTCGCGCGAGCGCGTGGTAGGGGCTGTCCGGTAGCTCGGGGTACTTCACCCAGCTGACACCGGGATGTTGCTTCAGAAACGCCACCACGCCTCGGGCGTTGTAAATGTGACGATCCATTCGTACCGGCAGTGTCTCCAGGCCCTGTAAGAACAGAAACGCGTTGAATGGACTCATGCTGGGACCGAGCGTACGCAGCGTTTCGCAACGCGCCTTCATGGTAAAACCGAAATCGCCGAAGGTTTCGTAAAAGCGCACGCCGTGGTAGCCCTTCGACGGTTCGATCATCCCCGGGAACTTGCCATTCGCCCAATCGAATTTTCCCGACTCCACCACGATCCCACCGATCGACGTGCCGTGACCGCCGATAAACTTGGTGGCCGAGTGCACGATGATGTCGGCGCCGTGGTCGAACGGCCGACACAGGTAAGGCGTGGCAAATGTGTTATCGATCACCAACGGTATGCCAGCTTCCCTGGCGATTTTCGCGACCGCTTCGATGTCGAGCACGTTGCTCAGCGGGTTGCCGATGGTTTCGGCGTAAATCGCTTTGGTCTTGGGCGTGATGGCCTTGCGGAAATTCTCCGGATCATCGGGATCGACGAAGCGCGGCGTGATGCCGAACTTGCGAAAGGTCACATCGAACTGCGAGTAGGTGCCGCCGTAGAGCGTGCGCGCCGAGACGAATTCATCGCCCTGTTCCATCAGCGTCAACAACGCCACCATCTGCGCCGCCATGCCGGAACTCACCGCCAGACCGGCACGGCCGTTTTCCAGCGCCGCCATGCGTTCCTCCAACACCGCGGTGGTGGGATTCATCATACGGGTGTAGATGTTGCCGAAGGTTTGCAGGTTGAACAGGCTCGCGGCGTGGTCGGTGTCGTCGAACACGAACGACGTCGTCTGGTAAATCGGCCCCGCGCGCGCGCCGGTGGCGGGGTCGGGAATCTGCCCGGCGTGCAGGCACAATGTTTCAATACCGAATTCGCGATCAGTCACGGTTCGACCCCTTACATTCTATAGATACGTCAGTCGCCCCCTCCCTAACCCTCCCCCGCTGCGGTGACGTGCAGGGACGCACTAAGATCGCGGGAGACAGGAAGTCGGAAGCGATCCAGAGGGTTAGGGTGGGGGAGCTTGTGCGCGGCGTTACCGACAGCATGGGAAGTGCGACTAACGAACGACCGATAGCGGTCGATGCGATGAAATCACGCGGGTGTTGACGCCGACGAGATTGAGCCCGCCGAAGAGGCGCGCGTATTCGATTTTCATGCACCGCTCCATCACGACGTCGAGCCCCGCTGCTTTGGCCTTGGCGGCCGCTTCGTGGTTGACGATTCCGAGTTGCATCCACACCACCTTGGCGCCAATGGCGATCGCATCTTCAACGAACGGCATGACCGCTGCCGATCGCTGAAACAAGTCCACGACATCGACGCGACCGGGAATCGATTTCAAATTCGGGTAACAGGTTTCGCCCAGGATTTCCTTGTGATTCGGGTTAACCGGGACGATGGTGAATCCATGATCCTTCAGGTACTTCGCGGCAAAATAACTCGGGCGCATGGGGTTCGACGACAGCCCAACAACCGCGACGCGCTTGTTTTCAGCGAGCAGCCGCCGCAGCCAAGCGGCTTCGTAGGCCAGTTCAGGCATTGCGTTCCCTGCTGGCGCTATCTGAAGGAAATCGCCCCCACCCTCACCCTCCCCCCGCTTGCGGGGGAGGGACTGGGGAGGGGGAACGCCCTTCGTAGTCGGCGTAGCCACGCATGTTAGTACTTTATGGTTCATCTACACCGGCTTACGTTTTCCGAGAAACGCATCGATTCCATCACGCGCGTCGTCGCTGTCCATGTTACAGGCCATGCGTTCGCCGGCAAACCGATACGCCGCGTCGAGATCCATATCGAGTTGCTGGTAGAACATTTTCTTGCCGAGACGAACCGAGAACGAAGACTTGGCGGCGATTTTCTCCGCCAAGTCGCGCGTCGCGCGCGCCAATTCGGCATCGGCCACGACATCGTTCACGAGCCCATATTGTTTTGCCGTCGGGGCATCGATGAAATCGCCGGTGAGCAACATCTGCATCGCCTGCTTGCGACTCAGGTTACGGCTAAGCGGCACCGACGGCGTCGAACAAAACAAGCCGAGGTTGATGCCCGATACTGCAAAGCGAGCCGATTCCCCCGCTATCGCCAAGTCGCAGGCCGCTACCAATTGGCAGCCAGCGGCGGTCGCAATGCCTTGCACTTGCGCGATCACCGGCTGCGGCATTTGATTGATTGTCACCATCATCTTGCCACATTGATCGAACAGACTCTGATGAAACTGGCGATCCTCGCGCGAACGCAATTCCTTCAGATCGTGTCCGGCGCAAAACGCCTTGCCGATCGCCGCGATAATGACGACTTGAATCGACTCGTTCGACGAAATTTCGTCCAACGTTCGTTGCAGCGCCGACAACAACTCCGCCGACAGCGAGTTGTACCGCGCTGGCCGGTTCAATGTGAGTGTGGCGACACCGTGTTCGATCTGGACTTGCAGAACCGTATCAGGCGCGGCGCTGCTGGCAATGGCTGACATGACGATCTCCCGATTCACCGAATAGATATTTAGGTAAGCTCCGACCGGTCCCGAATGGCACTTACTTAAGCCCAACTGTAGGGCGGGTTAGCGTTTTTTGCGTAACCCACCACGCGTTGCGTAGCAACACAATATGCCTTGGTTAATGAGTGCCTAGCGGCACGTCTGGTGGGTTACGGCACAAACTACGTGCCTAACCCACCCTACATCGGTTATGGAATCGCCTTAAGTAAGTGCCGTTCCGATCGGTCCCCTCTCCCACGGGGGAGAGGGGTGATAAGTCAGAACCTCCTGAAGAAGACCCGAACCAGAACCATTGTGGCACACGCCGACACGTCGGGTCCTGCGCGCTGCGCTAGACAGCGGCGGTTCAGGAATAGAAGGCCTTTCCTTCTTTCGCCAGCTTCTCCAGGAGCGGTGCCGGGGACCAGTATTCGGCGCCGACTTGCTTTTGATATTTGAGAATGGCGTCGTAAATCGTCTTCAAGCCGATCTGATCCGCGTAAAACATCGGACCGCCGCGATACACCGGGAAGCCATAACCGTAAATCCAAACGATGTCGATATCGAGCGGACGCGCGACGATACCTTCTTCGAGGATACGCGCACCTTCGTTGATCATCGAATACAGAGCGCGCTCAATGATCTCTTGATCGCTGATCTGGCGGCGCGTGATACCGCGCTCCTTCGAATGCTTCACGATCAACTCCTCGATCAGCGGATCGGGTGACGATTTGCGCTTGTCGTCGTATTTGTAGTAACCGGCACCGGTCTTCTGGCCGTAGCGACCCATCTCGCAAATTTTGTCGAGAATATTGTTCGACTTTTCCCGCGGGCTAAGTCGGTCGAGGCGCGACTTGCGGTTACGCCAGCCGACATCGAGTCCGGCGAGGTCGCCCACCGCGAACGGTCCCATGGGGAAACCGAAGTCGAATAACACTTTGTCGATCTGCTGCGGCAGTGCGCCCTCCTCCAGCATGAAGCCGCACTCGCGCGAGCGCTTGGCGAGCATTCGATTGCCGACGAAGCCGTCGCACACGCCAACCAACACCGGCACTTTCTTAATGATCTTGCCCGCATCCATGGCGGTGGCGTAGACCGCCGGCGCGGTCTTGGCGCCGCGCACGTTTTCGAGCAGCTTCATCACATTCGCCGGGCTGAAGAAATGCATGCCGACGACATCCTGCGGGCGCTTGGTCGCGGCGGCGATCTCATCGATGTTGAGATACGACGTGTTCGAGGCGAGCACCGCACCGGGTTTGCACACCGCGTCGAGCTTGGCGAAGACCTCCTTCTTGATCTTCATCTCCTCGAACACCGCTTCGATCACCATGTCGGCACTCTTGAGATCGTCGTACGACAGCGTCGGCTTGATCAGCGCCAAGCGCTTGTCCATCTCTTCTTGCTTCAAGCTGCCTTTGGACACGGTGTTCGCGTAATTCTTCGTAATGGTCGCAAGGCCGCGATCGAGATTTTCCTGACTCATTTCCAAGAGCGTCACCGGAATGCCGACGTTGGCGAAACACATGGCGATGCCGCCGCCCATGGTGCCAGCGCCAAGTACGGCGACCGATTTGATGTCGCGCGGCTTGGTACCTTCCGGTAAGCCCGGAATTTTGGTGACTTCGCGCTCGGCGAAGAAAACATGGCGTTGTGCCTTCGACTGCGGCGACGCAACCAGCTCAGCGAAAATTTCACGTTCGCGCTTCATGCCTTCCTCGAACGGCAGCTCGGTCGCGGCCTTCACCGCGTCGATGCAGCGAAACGGCGCGAGGAACCCGCGCGATTTGCGGGCGATGCTCTTAGCGTATTCGTCGAACACGTTCGTACTGTCGAGCTTCACGCTCAGCTGGCTCACGCGTCGCAACGGCCGCTGCTCGGCGACCACGCGCTTGGCGAATGCGATCGCGGCACTCTTCAAGTCGCCTTCGACGATTTCATCGATCGCGCCATAGACATGCGCTTTGGTCGCGGCCACGTGGTCGCCGCTCACGATCATGTCGAGTGCCGGCTTCACACCGATCAAACGCGGCAGGCGCTGCGTGCCGCCCGACCCGGGAATGATACCGAGCTTCACTTCCGGCAGGCCGACCTTTGCGTTCGGAACCGCGACGCGGAAATGGCAGGACAGCGCGACTTCGAAACCACCGCCGAGTGCGGTGCCATGAATCGCGGCGACGATCGGCTTGGTCGAGGACTCCATGAATTTCGTCACGGTCGCCAGTCCCGGTTCCTGCATCGGTTTGCCGAACTCGCGAATGTCGGCGCCGGCGATGAACGTGCGACCTTCGCAGACAATGACCATCGCCGCGATATCGTCTTCGGTAATCCCCTGCGCCACCGCGTCGCGCAGCCCGACGCGCACCGCCTGCGACAGCGCGTTCACCGGCGGATTGTTCACCGTGATGACACCGATATTTCCTTGCTTCGAGAACGAGACTACTGACATGGCGATACCTCTGCGTGCAATTTAGTCGAGTTTGTTTCTAATATTCTTGGAACCGCAGATAACCGCAGATAAACGCGGATAAAAGCCACATCAAAGACGTCAACTTTATAGATCTTCATCTGCGTTAATCTGCGTTTATCTGCGGTTCCAAAAATCTTATAACTGCGCTTCGTCCAGCCGCAGCGTCGATGCCGCGCCGTGCAGCACTTCGCGACCGTACGCGTGTGCTCGCGGCAGAATGTGGTCGGCGTAGTAACGCGCGGTCGCGAGTTTGGTTTCGTAGAAAGCCTTGTCGCCATTTGGTCCGACGAGTTTTTCTTGCGCCACGGCCGCGGCCCGCGCCATTTGCCAGCCGCCGGCGACGGTGCCGAATAACATTAGATACGGCACCGAACCCGCCGCCACGGCGCGCGAGTCGGCACTAAAGTTGTCGCACACGTACTTCGTCGACGCTTCCAAGGTGGCGACGGCATCGGCGAGCGATGCGCCGATCGCAACGACGTCGTCGCCTTGCAGCGACTTGAGCTGATCGCAGCTTGCGCGCATGTCGGCGATCAAGGCATGCGCCGCGGCGCCGGCGTCGCGCGCAATCTTGCGCCCGACCAAGTCCATCGCCTGTATGCCGGTCGTGCCTTCGTAAATCGCCGCGATGCGCATGTCGCGAAAATGCTGCGCCGCGCCGGTTTCCTCGATGAAGCCCATGCCACCGTGAATCTGCACGCCGGTCGAGGCGACTTCATTGCCCTGCTCGGTCAACCAGCCTTTGACCACGGGAATCAGTAGATCGGCGTAGGCTTGGGCGCGGGCGCGTTCCTTAGAGTCCGGATGACGAATTGATTTATCGAGGCTAGCGGCAGTGCAATACGCGAGCGCACGCATCGCCTCGGTCTGCGCCTTCATGCTCATCAGCATGCGGCGCACATCCGGGTGATGCACGATCGCCGCGCGCGCGTTGCTCACGCCGAGCGGCCGGCCCTGGACGCGTTCGCGCGCGAACCCCAGCGCTTGCTGGTAGGCGCGCTCGGACACCGCCACACCTTGCAGACCAACCGATAGGCGTGCACGGTTCATCATCAGGAACATGTACTCGAGTCCACGATTAGGCTGGCCGATCAGATAACCGACGGCACCGCCCTTGTCGCCGTAGGACATGACCGCCGTCGGGCTCGCGTGGATACCGAGCTTGTGTTCGAGCGACACGCATTGCAAATCGTTACGCGCGCCGATTGTGCCATCGGCGTTGACTAGGAATTTCGGAACGATAAAGAGCGAGATGCCCTTGGTGCCTTCCGGTGCGTCCGGCAGACGCGCCAGCACCAAGTGAATAATATTTTCGGTGAGATCGTGCTCGCCGAAGGTGATGAATATCTTGGTTCCGCTGATGCGGTAATGATCGCCCTCGGGCACCGCGCGGGCGCGGGTCGCGGCCAAGTCCGACCCGGCTTGCGGTTCGGTGAGATTCATGGTGCCGGTCCATTCGCCCGACACCATCGGTACCATAAACATCGCCTTCTGCGCCGCGGTGCCGTAATGCTCGATCGCTTCCACCGCCGCCTGCGACAACATCGGGCAGAGCGAGAACGCCATGTTCGACGCACACCACATTTCTTGCAGCGCGATCGATAGCAACTGCGGCATCCCTTGGCCGCCGAACTGCGGCGGGCACGGCACCGTCG
>Ga0154757_1030_pt4 | contig 11220 bp, 12 predicted proteins | sample Rifle2008BG16ft_FD_105765 | JGI IMG/M metagenome (GOLD analysis project Ga0154757, IMG submission 105765) | Candidatus Muproteobacteria bacterium RBG_16_60_9 | reverse complement strand
CGGGTACACGTCATCGCCAAAGGCCGTCGGTATAGCATCGAACGACCAGCCGGCCCCGCCCCAGCGGATTCCCCCGCTCTCATGGGCGCGCGCGTAGTTCTGGTAATACCGCTGCCGCAGCTCTTTCGCCTTGCCCCAGAGCTTCAATGATTCCGTCGGGTATTGTTGGGTCACCGTAGGGATCCTCCATTCCAAACTGAATGAACGTTCATTCATTTTCACATTAACACCCCGGCGCGTAGGCAGCAATACAACAATCGCCGGACCTAGCCCGTCTGGCCGCGCCCCATCGACTGCGCCAGCCCGCGCAGCCACTCTTATAGCTTCCGCTCCAAACCACAACCCAAAACTCGGGCTGTGTCTCGAGCCCGAATGACTGACCGAAAGCCCTACTCCATGAGCAGGCGCTGAATCAGCCGTTTTGTTATCACCAACGTCGCGCGCCGCCGATAGGCTGCAGACGTTAGGTAGGTTTCCATCATACCCAGCTGTTTACGAACAATCTTTTCCAGCCGCGACACCATCTCTTCGAGTGTATTTCCTTCGAGCGCCTCGAGCCCTTGAATCAAGATGGGCTGCGACTCGGTCGCGGTCGTGGCGATTCGCAGCTTCGCAATCCGCCGTCCTTCGCGACGCAACGCCACGGCCACGCCGGTCAGCGGAAAATCAATGGCGCCGCGGATACGAACCTTGTCGTAGGCCGAGCGCCATCCGTCCGGCGACGGTAGGCGCACTCCCACCAGCAGATCCTCCGGCGCCAACATCAAGCATGCCTTGCCGTCGTCCGTATAAATGTCGCTCAACGGCAACACCCGCTTGCCCTGTGCGCCGGCGATGTCAGCTACGGCCCCGAGCACCATTAACGCCGGCGCCAGATCGCCGCTGAAAGCGGCGTAGCAACGATCCGCCTTCAGCGCCACGCGGCAAATATCGCCGCCATGTTTCAAACAAAAAGAATTGCCGGCGCGCCACGACTCGCTTTGGTTGTAGAAGCGGCAGCGCGTATCGAGGCAAAGATTGCCGCCCAGTGTCGCCACAATTCGATGTGTTGGTCCGGCGACGCCCTGCGCCGCCTGCGCCAACGCGGCGTAGTCGCGCACGATCGCCGGATCGGTTGCCAGCGTTTCCAAGGTCACGCCCGCGCCGATGGTGAGCCCCGCCGCACCAACCTCCAGATGGCGCAACTCCTCGATCGCACTGAGATCGATAAGCGTCTCGGTGTCGACCAAGCCACTGCGCATATTTGCCAGCAAGTCGGTGCCGCCGGCGAGAAAGCGGGTGTGCGTGTCGGCGATGCGCGCCGCCACGGCTTCGGGAACAGACCGCGGTCGCAGTAAACGAAAGTTCGGTAACGGTTCCATCAGGCTACTCCATGTTGATGCACGGGCTGCGCCCGCAGCTCGCGCGCTTGCCGTCGATCACGCGCCGCCAGCGCCTTGAGTACGCGCTCCGGCGTTAGCGGTAGCTCGGTCAGTCGAATGCCAATGGCGTTTTCCACTGCGGCGACGATGGCCGGGGGCACGCTCGCGACCGAACCTTCGCTCACCTCTTTGGCGCCGAACGGACCATTCGGGTCGATGCTTTCGACGATGTGCGTCTCGATCGGGGGCGAATCGAGAATTGTCGGTACGTGATACTCCAACAGGGACGCGGCGATGTGACGGCCGTTTTCGTAGCGCGTCTCTTCGCAAAGCGCTTGACCCATCCCCATCCACACGGAGCCGTGTATCTGTCCTTCCACGGACAGCGGATTGATCGCAAAGCCGCAATCCATCGCGGTCCATATCTTTTCCACTTTGATCGTACCGAGCTCCTCGTCAACGCTCACTTCGACGACGGTCGCCGAGTAGGAGAACCCCATCGTCGAGCCGACGGCGGCGCCTTTGTGCTTACCGCCCTGAAACTCCACGGGACAAGTAAACGTACCCTTGGCGGTGATCGTGCCGGTTCCCTTAAGCGCCTCGGCAACCACTTCACTGAACGTAACCGCTCGATCCGGGTCGCCATGTACGCAGTATTGTTCGCCCATGCAATTGACCTGTTCCGACGTTACTTGCAGTTGGCGTGCGGCGGCATCGACCAGGATCGCCTTGAGATTTTCCGCGGCATTCACCGCCGCGTTGCCAACCATGAATGTAATGCGCGAGGAATATGCGCCATTATCCTTGGGCGTTATAACGGAGTCGTTCGCGATGATACGCACACGGCTGTAATCGACCCCGAGCACCTCGACGACCGCCTGCGTGAGAATCGTGGAGCAACCCTGACCGACGTCGGGAGCACCGGAAAGAATAGTAATGCCGCCGTCGAAGTCGAGCTTCAAAATGATTGTGGCATGCGGCTGGCCGGTGAAGTGAATCGGCTTGGCGGAACCGCTGACGAAGTGCGAGCAGCCGATCCCGAGCCCACGACCTTTCGGCAAGCGCCCGTGGCGCTCACGCCAACCGCTAGCGCGCTCCGCGGCGTCGAGACATTGCGGCAAACCGTATGACAGCACCTTGAGACCGTTGATGGTCTCGGTCGGCGCTTGCAACAAATTCGTGCGCCGCACGTCGATTGGATCGAGTCCCAGCTCCTGCGCCATGGCATCGAGCAACGTCTCGAATGCGTGGCGGGTGTTTACCGTACCGTGACCGCGCATTGCGCCGCACGGTGGCGTATTGGTATAGACACGGTAGCCGTCGTACTTCACCGCCGGGATGTCGTAGATTCCGTTCAACAACGCTCCCGCATAAAGAATCGTGACAATGCCGTAGCCGCCGTAGGCGCCGCCGCGCTGCACCATTTCCATTTCGCAGGCGGTGAAGCGACCGTCTCGCTTCATGCCGAGCCGCACGCGAATATCGCTCTGCGGCCGGCCACGATGCGTAAGAAACGTCTCCTCGCGGCTCAAGCGCATCCGCACGGTACCGCGCGCGGCGCGCGCAAGGAGTCCGCAGATGATTTCAAAGTTGAGAACTTCCACGCGCGCACCGAAGCCACCGCCAACGAACGGCTTGATAACGCGGATGCGAGCGGCATCCATCTTGAGGCAACGCGCCAGCGTGAGATGCGTGTAGTACGGGACCTGGCTCACCGTATGCATTGTCAGATGGTCGCGCTCAGCGTCGTATTCCGCCATGACGGCGTGCGGCTCCATTTGCGCGTGCGACACTTCGGCGCAGTGATACGTTTCCTCCCGCACCAGCTCGGCCGCGGCGAAACCGGCCGCGACGTCACCGAACTCGTGGTGCACCGCGCGCTCCAGGTTATCGGCGCGGTTCGCGTGCAGCAGCACCGCGCCTTGCGCGCGCGCATCCTTGGGCTCAACGTAATTCGGCAGCTCGCGCACTTCGAGCCGGATAAGCTTCAGCGCTTGTGCCGCCGTGGTGTCGTCGACCGCCGCCACGGCCGCGATTGGTTCGCCGACGTAGCGCACTTTGTCGCGCGCCAACGGAAACTCATTCTGCGCAATTGGCAGCACGCCATACGGCAAGTCACAATCTTCGCCGGTAACGATGGCGATGACGCCGGGCAACGCCAGTGCGGCGGACACATCGACACGGATGATTTCGGCGTGTGCGTAGGGGCTGCGAAAAATGCGCCCCACGTAGGCTTCGGGCGCAAACAGATCGGCGGTATAGCGCGCGCGGCCCGTCACCTTCTCGATACCGTCCACCAATGGGATGCGCTGACCGGCACCTTTGTGCTTAATCGGCTTCATGGCTGGGCTCCTTCGGTTTGCGGCGCGCACGCCGCCTGTACCGACTCGATGATTTTTGCGTACCCGGTGCAGCGGCACAGATTTCCCGCCAGCGCCGCACGAATTTCCTGCTCCGTCGGCGTTGCGTTTGTACGCAACAGCGCCTCCGCCGCCATGATCATTCCCGGCGTACAGTAGCCGCATTGCGTGCCGAGCTTCTCGTGAAACGCCTGTTGCAGACGTGACAGCCGCCCGTTACGTGCAAGCGATTCGATCGTTTCAACCTCACTGCCGGGCACTCTCGTGGCGAGCGTCAAACAGGCGAGCCTCGGCCTGCCATCCACCAGCACCGTGCAGGCACCGCACTCACCACCGTCGCAACCCTGCTTCGTGCCGGTCAGGTGCAATACGTCGCGCAGGTAGTCGAGCAGCAACAGGTTGTCCGCAACCGCTTCTTCGCGGGCAATGCCATTCACGCGCATGTGTACGATAGACTTCATGCGGTCCCCCGGTTTTGTTGCGCATGCGCGCTCGGATAGTAGTCACCGCGACAGGCGCCGGCGCGGATAGCAGCGATAAAGCTCGACATATCGGTAACTGGCTGCAAGAACTCGGTAGCGCAGCGCCCAACCGCGTTCGCCTTGTGACAGTCGCTGCCGCCGAGCGTCGGCAATTTCAGCGACACTGCCGCCGCCAGCGCAAGACAGTTATCGACCTCGCGATTACAACCGTTGTGCGTTTCCACCGCCGCGATATCCGGCAGTCGGTGGATGTCGTCGAGCAGACTGGCTACACCGATTTTGCGATAGGGATGCGCCGGGACACAGATGCCGCCGAGCGTCAGCACGCGTTCGATGACCTCGCGCATCGGCAGATAGGTGTCGCGACCCCACGTATTCCAGCCGTCATCGACCACGCCGTAGGCCAAAAGATGGCCCTGGTCCGTCGAAATCTCTACGCCGCGCAGTACGAGTACACCCTCATCTCGGCCAATGCGCTCCACCGGTGCCGAGATGTCGTGCGAGTGATGTTCCGTAACCACGACCCCCGCAAGACCAAGCTCACGCGCACGCCGCACCAGATCGACCGGCTCGAGCCAGTTATCGTACGAGTACTTGGTATGGCAATGAGTATCGATCCACATACTCGGCTCGTGTCGGTTGTCTATCGCTACCGCGGTAACGCCAGTTCAAGATTGATGCGCTTGGAAGGCACGAATTTATGCGAAGCGAAAAAGTGCTCCAGCGCGAAATCGTCCCAATTGACCAACGTGTAGATCTTGTTCACGCCCGCGGCTTTCATGTTCATGACAAACTGATCCAACAGCTCGCTCGCGATGCCGCGATTCTGTAGCGCCGGATCGACGCCGAGCGCGTCGATTGTCGCGCTGGTATCGGGAATGCCGAACTCACCGAAATAGACATCGCCCATCATGAAACCGACGACCTTACCGTCGATCTCCGCCACCAACGATGAATTAATCGCATGCCGCTTGTTCAGCAGCATCGCCGCCTTGCGTTCGTAGTATTCGCGGCGATTTTGCCCGGACACTTGTTCGTCGATCGCGACGATGACGTCCAGATCCGCCTCGCGCATCACTCGCATTTTCGGTTCTTGTGCCATTACTCCAATCTCCGTTGCTGGTATCGTGAAACGCGGCGATGTCGAAGGCGGACCGCTATCTAAAATAGCGGGTCTTCGCTTGGCGGCGTGTCCGACTTCTTGCGTAAATAAATGTCACCGTACACGGCGCCTTGCGCGGCGCCGGCTTCGAAGCACACACCGCAGGCATCGCCTACGCTACGGTGCTCGATCACTTCCACGTCGTATCCGAGCGAACGGTACGTCTCGACGACTTCCGATAGGCGCGGCTCGCCGATGGTCGTCTGTCGTGTCCAACCTTGCGCCAGCAACTCCGCCTCGCGGCCAGCGCCGGCAGTTCGTATCGGTATCACGCGTTTTTGCACCATCGTCGCTACCACGAGTGTGCTACCGCCGCCGCGGTGCAGGCGGTGGTGCACGGTAAGCGGGTGTATCCGCCCGCCGGTTTGCAGTCGGTGCAGTCGTATGCGAGCGTCTTACGATGCGCTTGGGTCACGGCGGCCACTTGGTCGTCGTAATCGTCGGTGATAATCTCGAACATATTCTTGGGACAGGCTTTAGTGCAGGCACGATCCGCCGGACAGGCAATGCATTTATCGGTGTCGATCGAGATATAGTACTCACCCGATCCGTCCTTATACCCATAGTTGGCAATCACGACGCCACCTTGGCCGGCACGCCCTGCTTCTGCACGAGCGTGTAGCCGAAGAGCGCGGCGCCGAGCGCGCCGGCGATCTGGCTGTCGTACTTCGTCGCGACCGCGTCGAGCTTGAGCAAGCGCTCGATGCGTTTCACGACTCCGGGATTCTTGGCGATGCCGCCGGTGATGAAGAAATCCTTCTCCACGGCGATGCGCTCGAGCAACGACACGACCCGCTCCGCCATTGCCTGACAGTAGGCCGCGACCACTTTGTTTTTCGACCAGCCGGCTTTGAGCAAGCCGAGCGCCTCGGACTTGGCGAACACGACGCAAACGGAGGATACCGCCGCCGGCTCGACATCGACGTCGAAGGAACGCGGCCCGAGTTCCGCGATCGGAATCTGCATTAAGTCGGCGATGACTTCCATGCCGCGCCCGGTGCCGGCGGCGCACTTGTCATTCATCAGAAAATTCGTGACCTTGCCACGCTCGTCGCAGTGAATGGCTTTGCAATCTTGTCCGCCCATGTCGAGAATCGTGCGAATGCTCGATCCTCCCATATAATTGGCGCCGCGCGCGTGGCAGGCGATTTCGGTAATCGCCTTGTTCGAGAACGGCACGTTGACGCGCCCGTAGCCGGTCCCGACGACGAAGTGAATATTTTCGAGCGTCATCCCGCACTTTTGCATTACCGCGTTTATCGCGTTGTGCGCCGAATCGGGGCTGTTGTTGCCGGTGCGCATCGAACTGTACCCGTATAACTCGCCATCGCAGACGACCACGGCCTGGGACGATACCGACCCGACATCGATTCCGGCGGTGACGAATTTAGCGTCGCGCCAGTTCTTCGCCTCATCGACCCACGTACTTTCCTCCCAGCGCCAGTACTCCTTCTTTTCACCCGATTGTGTCGCTTGAATTTGTGCCACCGTCATGATCGTCTCCTTAAGCGTTGGCTTCCGCCGCGATGAGCGCGGCGCCGAGCGCGCCGACGTACTCGGGCAGGTCAGGGAGCAATACCTTTTCGACGCCAAGCGCGGCCTTGAGCGACTGCACGAATCCGGCGTTGTGAACCATGCCGCCGATCAGAACGACATCCTCTTCGATGCCAACACGCCGCGCCATGGCGGTGACGCGACTCGCCACCGCATCGAGCACGGCCTTGGCGATGTCTTCCTTGGGCGTGTTGGCGTGAATCAGCGATACCACTTCCGACTCGGCGAAAACCGTGCACTGCGCGTTCATCGGAATCGTCTTATTCGAGCGCAGGCTCGCTTCGCCAAACTCCTTCAGCGACAGTTGCAGCGCACGCGACATCGATTCCGCGAATGCGCCGGCGCCGGCCGCACACTTCTCGTTGCCGGCGAAGTCAACGACTTTCCCTTCCGGCGTCGCCTTAACGCCACGCCCCTCCTCTGCGCCCACGTCGATCACCGTGCGTGCGCTCGGGCACATGAATAACGCGCCGCGCGCACCCGCGCCGACTTCGGTGATGTTTTCGTGCGCGAATTTAACTTGCTTGCGACCGGCCCCCGTCGCGACGACGCGCGTTATCTGCTCCCGCGCAATGCCGGCCTCGGTTAAACCGTCGGTAAAAATCTTCTCGGCGGCCACGTCCATATCGAGATCATCCGGGAACATGATGAGCGTTTTCTTTATTCCCCATCGCAGTTGCGGCGCGCCGTCAACCTTGAGCTCTTCTAGGAACACCACCTTGATGGTACGCGAACCCATGTCAATTCCTGCGGTATACATGTCGAAGTCCTCTTGCCGTCAGCCGTTCATGCGTGCACGAAATCGCGTTTCAAGCTGAGTGCTTCCATAAACGAATCGACGCGATTTTGTGTGCGCACCATATCGAATTCGCGCTCATCGCCCATGTTGCCTTCGTACGTCATGACCGGGATGCCGGCGGTCGCCAGGCCCAGACGATTCTCCATAATTCCGAGCGAGAGTCCTTCGCAGCCACGATTCAGATGCAGCATCACGCCGTTCACCTTCCACTCCTTGACGATGGTTTTCATCATCTCGGTCTTCAGGCGCGGGTCATAGAAGTGCTGCCACTGCGGCTTCGATAAATTCCAGTCGACGTACAAGCGCATCGCCTGCTCGCGCGTGGTGATGTCGATCCCTTGATCCATCGGCGTGGTCCGCGCTCCCCAGGTGCCGTCTGGCTTGGTCTCCCAGATGCCTTCGAGCCCGAAGGTATAGAGCGATCCAATCGACACCGCGCCGAATTCTTCCAAGTAACGGAAGATCTTAAGAAACGCCCACGGCGGCTGGGTATCGGACATGACGCGGCAGCGCTCGTTCGGCACCGCGGCGATACCGCGCTTGACGCGCTCCGCCACTTCGTCGCGCAGTTCCTGGTAGAAGTCGGCGCACCATCGTTTCGCCTTGTTAATGGTGGCGAGCACGTACAACGAATACATCGTCTTCTCATCGAGCGGCGCCGGCACGGCTTTGTTCAGCGAACAGATTTCAGCCCACAACGACGTGGAGCGCATCTCGTTCTTAACTGCCTGGATAAACAGTGCGTCGTTGTACTTGCGACCGGTGACCTTCTCCATCCACTCGATCGATTCCAGGCCCTGGTTCACCACATACATCAATCGCGATTCGTCGAGATCCTTGTATGGCCCAACGCCCACATCGATGTAGAAGGCCGGCGCTTTCTCAAGTTTCGCCGCGTGCTGATACCACTTGCTGTGCGAGCAACAAATCTGCGTTTGAAAGTTGAAATCCGGCCGCGGAAACTCGCCGCCGAAGAGGTACTTGTTGAGGTAGATCGAGCCCCAATAGGTGCGCATGTACGCGCACAAGTCGCGCGCGAACCCCGCGGCCTCGGCCGCGTCCTGACACTGCTTGTTGAACTTCGCGTCGTGCGACACCGACGCCGCATACGGCTCGCCGGTCAGCGCATAGACGTCCTCGCCCAGACCCTCCGGGATGGCGTCCAAGGCCCAGGCGCTGCCGGACCAACGAATGCCGCCTCTCTCCTTGGCGCGTGCGTAATCGAGGTAGTATTGCTCGCGCAGCTCCTTTGCCTTTTTCCACAACTTCAACGGCTCGCTTGGATATTTGTTCATCGTGTTCCTTACAAAATCGGTGCTTACGCTAAAACAATTCCTCTTCGCGCAGCGTTTCGAGAAACGCCTCGACGCGAATGCGAAACGGTCCGAGCGGATTGGTGATATCGAACTCAAGGAACATTGTCGGAATGCCGTTCGCTTCGAGATGCTGTTTCAAATCGGGATAGTCGCCCTCGTGCGGGTCGCAGAACTTCTGTTGCAAGAAGATCGCGGCGCGCGCGTTGTAGTCCTTGGCAAGCTTAAGCACGTGGTCAAAGCGCGTGTGCACCGGATAGTCTTTGGTTGGGCACGCCGGACGTTCACAGTAACGGTCGGCGATGGTCGCGATCGGGTCGTCTTGAATGCGCGCCTCGTTCCAGAAGTAGCGCGTGCCGGAACACTGATCGTCGATGACGATCGTGCAACCAACCGACTCGATCATCGCCATGAACCCGCAATCGTCGTTTTCGCTGCCGATGGTCATGACGCGCACACCCTCGTCGCGATCGTTTGACCGCTTGCGTGCCTCCGCCATGACGCGCTTCAGCTCGCGGTTGTGTTCTTCCTTATCGACGAACTGGGCGGTGATGGAGGCGTACAGCGCTTCGAGGCCGGTAACCCGCGGATTTTGTTCCTTGCGATACTCGAACAGATCGCGCAGTAGGCGCCGGTTCTCGTTAATCGTGGCGATCGCCTGATTTAGATCGGCAACGCTAATCGTGCGCCCGCTCGTGGTTTCGACGAAAGCGTGAAACTTCTTCATCTCGTCGTAGTGCAATTTTTTCGCGAACGGCGATTGCACCTCATTCGGCATCGGCAGGTAGTAATCCCACTTCACCGTGGGCACGTGCGCGCGCCACGAGTTAAAAGTCTGGCGATATTGAATGCACGACTGCGTCAGCATCACGCCTTCGGCATAGTCGAAGCGCTTTAACAGACCTTGCGCCAGCGAGTCGCGGCAAAATGGGCAAAACATACCGAAGATGTACGGCTCGGTGACGTTCTGTGGCTCATGCGCACCGAGTACCCGCACCGGCAACATACCGGCCGCGATCAGAACCTCTTCCGGCGTGTAGGTGCACATGGTCGCCACGACTTGGCCCCCGGTGCGGGCCTTCCAGCCGCGGGCGTAGTCATGACGTTTTTCGTACCACTGTTTGAACTGATCAAATAACTCGCTCATCGTCGGTCCTCTCGCTAGCCCTTACCGTTTGCGCGCCCAATCAATCCATCCTGGGAAACCCGATTTCACTGATATGCAACATAATGCATCTTTGCGTCGACCTAGATATCCTCTTGTCAGTTCTCACGATCACCCATCGTTAAGCATAAACGCTCAAATGGCATTAAATCAGAGTCTTTTTTATATAACTTGATCCAGATCAAATTCATGCCAATCATCCAAACATATGCTTAAGAGATGCACTATTGTGCATCTCTGAGAAATAGCCGTAACAGGAACCCTATGCAACAACAGAAGACATCGGGGCGAGCCGAAAAAACGCGATATCGGCGCGGCAGGTCGCAGCGGTCGCAAACCGCCCGATGAACCACGCTGCTGCCGAAGCACCACTCACGATCGTTATCGATGGCACCCCAGTCGCCACCGCGGCCGGTGTTTCGGTTCTTGCGGCAGCGACGGCCTCACGCACTTACATCCCCGCATTGTGCGCGCACCCGGACTTGCCGCCCGCCTGTGCCCGGAGCGACGGCAACGGCTGCAACCTATGCGTCGTTGAGATTGAAGGAACCGACGGCGAACAGCTTTCCTGCGCGACCGCCGTTGTCGCCGGAATGCAAATCAAAACCAAGTCGCCGGCACTGGAAAAACTCCGCCAGACGCGTATCGCCAAAGTCCTCGGCAACCATCCCCACGTCTGCCTCACCTGCCCGCAGCGCGAAGGCTGTAGCCGTACACAATGCTCCTATGGCAATCCCATCGAGCAGCGCTGTTGTTCGCTCTTCAACTCGTGCGAGCTGCGCAAGATTTCCGATGACATCGGCATTCCCGCGACCACGCCGGCGTACAAACACGTCAAGCTGCCGGTCATTACGGACGAGCCGTTTTACGATCGCGATTACAACCTGTGCATCGACTGCCGCCGCTGTTTGATCGCCTGCAACGAAGTGCGCGGTGTCGGCTGCCTGGAGGTGAAAGAAACCGACGGCCGCACCTGGGTCGGCACGATAAAGCCGACGCTGATCGAGTCAGGGTGCAAATTTTG
>Ga0154757_1174_pt1 | contig 11256 bp, 8 predicted proteins | sample Rifle2008BG16ft_FD_105765 | JGI IMG/M metagenome (GOLD analysis project Ga0154757, IMG submission 105765) | Candidatus Muproteobacteria bacterium RBG_16_60_9 | reverse complement strand
AGGCCGTCGGCCAATTTCGCCCACGGCGTCGCTGACTCGCGCGGGCACATTACTTACCGATACAGAAGCTCGCGAAAATCCTCCCGAGTAAATCCTCCGAACTCACTTCGCCGGTGATCTCACCGAGCGCCCGATGACTCCGGCGCAATTCCTCCGCCAATAGTTCACCGGCGCGATGGTCGCTGAGCTGGGTTTGTCCCTGAATAACGTGGTCGCGCGCGCGAGTTAGTGCGTCCACGTGTCGCCGGCGCGCGATGAAGCCACCTTCGCCGGCTGGCACGAATCCCATGCATTGCTTCAAGTGTTCGCGTAACGCATCCAAACCGGCGCCGGTGGTGGCAGATACGGCGACGCCGTGGGAACTTTCGACGCTCACGAGGCCGGGCACACGACCGGTTAGGTCGATCTTGTTGTACACCACCGTAACGTGGCTGCCTGCGGGCATCTGCGCGCGCAGTTCGACTAATGAATCGGTCTGCGTGTCATCGATTACCAACAACACGCGATCGGCGTGCGTCATCGCGGCATGCGCGCGTTGCACGCCTTCGTGCTCAATCGGATCGACGCTGACGCGCAAGCCGGCGGTGTCGAGCACGTATACCGGCATGCCGTCGAGATCGACGCGCGAGCGCACGATGTCGCGCGTGGTTCCGGGTATTGGACTGACAATTGCGGCGTCTTCGCGCGCCAATGCGTTCAGTAAGCTCGATTTGCCGGCGTTCGGCGCACCGGCAAGCGTCAAAGTCATGCCCGCCTGCAGTAAACATCCCTGATGCGCTTGTGCCAGCAAAGTATCGAGGGACACTAACAAGGCGTTGAGTTCCGCGACGACGGTCTCGTCGGCGAGAAAATCAACCTCGTCTTCCGGAAAATCGATGGCGGCTTCGACATAGGTCCGCAGCTGCAGCATCATCTCAGCGATTGCCCGCACGCGGCGCGAAAATTCTCCTTGTACGGAACGCAGTGCCGAGCGCGCGGCCGTTTCGGAACCGGCGCTGATGAGATCGGCAACCGCTTCGGCTTGCACGAGATCGAGCTTGCCGTTGAGGAAGGCGCGTTCGGAAAATTCACCGGGTCGGGCGAGTCGCACACCAAGTGCGTTGAGCCGCTGCAGCAGCATATCGACCACCACCGGCGCGCCGTGGGCGTGCAATTCCAAAACGTGCTCGCCGGTGAAGGAGCGCGGCGCGGGGAAGTAGATAGCAAGCCCGTGGTCCACGGGTATATCGCGGTCTCCACGAAAAGACGCCGCCGTCGCAAGGCGCGGTGGTGGTAGGTGTCCGAGCACGGCCTGCGCGATCGCTGGCACGGCCGGGCCGGAGATTCGAACGATGGCGATTCCACCCAAGCCGGCTGGTGTGGCCAGTGCCGCGATGGTGGTCGAGCTGTCCACCGCCAGCGCTAGCGGCTGTCCTTGGCCGCGATCACGCGGGTAATGCGCCACTGCTGCAGGATCGACAAGAGGTTGTTCACGACCCAGTACAGCACGAGTCCGGCGGGGAAAAATAAAAACATTACGGTAAACGCGACCGGCATGATCTGGAAGATGCGGCGCTGCATGGGATCCGGCGGTTGCGGATTTAGTTGCTGTTGCACGTACATCGACGCGCCCATGATCAACGGCAACACGAAATACGGATCGCGCGTAGAGAGATCGCGAATCCAAAAAATAAACGGTGTGTGGCGCATCTCGACACTCTCGAGCAGCACCCAATAAAGCGCCAGGAAAACTGGAATTTGCACGACAATCGGCAAACAACCGCCGAGGGGATTGATCTTTTCGGTCTTGTACAACTCCATCATCGCCTGATTCATTTTTTGGCGATCGTCGCCGAAACGCTCTTTCAAGCTTTGTAGTTTCGGTTGGAGTTTCTTCATCTTCGCCATCGACTTATAACTGGTCGCCGACAGCGGATAGAACGCGAGTTTGATCAAGACCGTCAGTAAAATGATCGCCCAGCCCCAGTTGCCGACGAGACCGTGAATGGCCGAAAGCAACCAAAAGAGCGGTGCCGAGATTACCGTGAGCAAACCATAGTCCACTACTAGTTCTAGGCCGGGCGCTACTTGCTCGAGGCGCTTATGTTCCTTCGGTCCCGCGAATAGCCGCGCTTTGATGACGCCGGTTCCGGCGGCGGCGACTTCCGTCGCGACGAGATTCTTTGCCCCGATGACGAAACGTCGGTTGGGCAGCGCTTGGCTGTACAACTCCGTTCGTGCGCCCGCCTGCGGTATCCACGCGCCGACGAAATAGTGCTGCAACATCGCCGCCCAGCCGTCGGTGGTTTCTCTCGCCAGCGGTTTTTTTTCCATGTCCTCAAAGGACAGTTTCGAGTACTTTTCTGCCGGCGTGTAAATCGCGGCGCCGGTGTAGGTCGGCAGCGAGAACAAACCGCCGGTCTCAACAAAAGACCGCTGCAACTGGCCGTAGAAAAATCCGCTCCATGGCGTCGCGGTCGGATTCGCGATCTGGAATTCGACATCGACGACATAGGAGCCACGACGAAATGTGAATACCTTGGTAAACAGGACGCCGCCCGGGCCACGCCACGTAAGCGGCACCCGCAATTCATCGGCGCCGCTGGCGAGCGTGTGGGTTGCGCTCGCGGCCGAGTAGCGAACCTTGTGCGTCGGGCTATCGGGACCGTGGCTCACCATTCCCGACTGCGCGATGAAAACGTCGGCGGCCGATTCTTGAAACAACAGCAGAGGTTCGTTTGGCTTGTCGACGCTTACCGGATGCTGCAATAACCAAAGCTTCTTTATGTCCCCGCCTAGGGTATCGATCTCGGCGCGGACCAAGTCGGTGGTAACGGAGATCCTTTCGCCGGACTCAATTGTGGGTTGTTCAGCAACTACCGGTGTTGCGGGTGGAGCGCTCGGGATGCCGGCGGCGCTCGGTGGCGAGCCTGCTGTCGTGGGAGCGGACGGTGTAGACGCTGAATTCGCAACACGCGGGGGCTCGTAGTTTTCCTGTTCCCACGCCTGATAAATCATCATGACGATGAAAGCCAGCGCGCCAAACAATAACAGCCGATAGTTATCCATACCGGTCTCTAAAACGGAGGTCGGCTGGGAACGGGATCGAGCCCGCCGGGATGCCACGGGTGACAGCGTGCGAGTCGCCAGCATGCGAGCAAACTCCCGCGCGCAGCGCCGTGACGACTCATCGCCTCGATCGCATACTCGGAGCAACTCGGATGAAAGCGACAGTGGCAGCCAAGCATCGGGCTTACCCAATAGCGGTAAGCGCGCAAGAACCTAACTAAGACTGTTTGCATCGGCGGATAACGTGATCCCAGTGGTTACGCAACGCCTGCGTGAGACGGGCGTTTGTTGCCGACGCAGCCGCTGGGCGAGCCACCACGACGATATCGATATCGGGAAACATAGCCTGGTTTACGCGAACGGATTCTCGGATTTGCCTTTTTATGCGATTGCGTGAGACGGCCTTCGTTGAAACACGCCGTGATACGGTTATCCCGATACGGACCCCGCCGGCGCTATTTGGCGCGACGCGGATAAGAAAAAGCGGGTCGCTAATTTGGAAGCCGGCGTCTCGTACCGCATGAAACTCATCGGGGCGAGTTAGGCGCCGCGCGCGCGGCAAACCACAGGGCCGCCCGGAACTCAGGCGCTTAGTCGTGCGCGACCCTTAGCGCGGCGAGCCTTGATGACCGCCCTACCACCAACGGTACGCATGCGCGCTCGAAATCCGTGGACGCGTTTACGTTTCAGTTTGCTTGGTTGGTAGGTGCGTTTCATGTCTGTGCTCCCGCGCAGCGTGGTGTCGTGATTATACGAACACCAACGTAATTAAGGGCGCGAAACTTACGTTCTTCGGGCCTGCGTTGTCAATGCGTTTTAAAGACAAATGATGGATTAGTGGAGATGGAAAGTTTAGGCGGTCTGGAACCGTACCCGCTTAGTCGCTAGACTGCGTTTCCCCTCCGCATTACATCAGACAGCGCCGTGGAACTAGCAAGCTTACAGCTAGCCGTGTGGGAAAAGTGCCTCGGGCGCCTCGAAGAAGAGCTTCCGGCACAGCAGTTCAACACCTGGATACGCCCGCTTCAGCCGACTTTGGAGGTTGAGGGATTGAGGTTGTTGGCGCCGAATCGCTTTGTGATGGAGTGGGTACGCGACAAGTTTCTCGGCCGCATAGCAGAGCTGGTAAGGGAGTATGGCAGTGTCGCCGGGCAAAAAGTTAGCATTGAAGTTGGCAGCCAGGTTCGGCAGGAAGTCACTCATGCATCAGTGTTGCCGCCCGCGATCGACGTAAACCGCAAACGCGGTCCTTTGTTCGGACATCTTAATGCTGACTTTACCTTTGCCAATCATATCGAAGGAAAATCGAACCAGGTTGCTAGAGCTGCCGCCCGGCAAGTTGGTGAAAACCCTGGTGCTGCATATAACCCGCTGTTTATCTACGGAGGCGTCGGCCTAGGGAAAACCCATTTGATGCATGCGGCCGGTAACTTGATGTTGGCTCGCCGCACAAGTGTGAATATTGCATATGTACACTCCGAGCGCTTTGTCGCAGATATGGTGCGTGCGTTGCAGCACAATACTATTAACGATTTTAAGCGTCTGTATAGAGGTTTAGATGCTTTGTTAATAGACGATATCCAGTTCTTTGTCGGAAAAGAACGATCACAAGAGGAGTTCTTTCACACGTTTAACGCTCTTGTTGAAGCTGGGCATCAAGTAATTATTACAGCGGACCGGTTCCCTCGGGAGCTGACTGGGGTTGAAGAGCGTCTCATCTCGCGTTTTGGCTCGGGGCTTACGGTTTCCATAGAACCACCAGAGCTGGAGACAAGAGTCGCAATTTTAATTACTAAGGCGCGACAAGAAGGCATCGAGCTATCGGAAGATGTTGCATTCTTTCTTGCTAAGCGGGTTCGGTCTAACGTACGTGAACTGGAAGGTGCGCTGCGTCGTGTTTTAGCAAGTGCGTTTTTTACCGGTCGCCCGATAAATATCGAATTGGCCAGTGATAGTCTCAAGGATTTACTTAGCTTTCAGGAACGCCTAGTCACTATCAACAACATTCAAAAGACGGTCGCGGAGTATTTCAAGATCCGTATTGCGGACCTTCACGCAAAAAACCGAGCTCGTAAGGTTGCTCGCCCTCGACAAATAGCAATGGCCTTAGCTAAAGAGCTAACCGACCACAGTTTGCCAGAAATCGGAGAAGCGTTTGGTGGTAGGGATCACACCACCGTTCTGCACGCGTGTCGTAAGATAGTTGAGCTAACAAGCAAGGATCCTCGAGTGCACGAAGATTACAATAATCTCTTACGAACTCTGACAAGCTAGTTAAGATGTGAATGGCCTGTGGAAAACTCGTGTCTTCAAGCCTCGATCAAGATATTTCACTTTAATATCCACATGGTTATGACAAGATATCCACAGCACTATACGTCTTCTATAAACGCAAAATAGCAACGCTCCAACTTAGAAATAGAGCACCCCAAGACCGATATCCACATAAAACACCGTGCTTAATAATAACTACAACTATCTCTCTAACTTATTAAATACTGGATAGAGCGTGGTACCAAAACACATATGCGTATAGAAATCGACCGAGAAAATTTGTTGATACCCGTTAGCGTAGTAGCTGGCGTAGTAGAACGGAGGCAAACTCTGCCGATACTTGCGTATTTGCTGTTACGAGCGAGTGAAACCGGGATCAGTATGATTGGTACGGACCAAGAAGTTGAGGTCATCGCGATAGCTAACGGAGAGGTGGTGGATCGTGGTGATGTGACAGTACCTGCTAGGAAGCTGTTGGATATTTGTCGCGCGTTGCCGGAAGGGGTAAGGATTACCGTAGCTAGCCAGGGGAACAAGATAGCAGTTAAAGCAGGAAAGAGTCGCTTTAGCTTGGCTACGCTGCCTGCAGATGATTTCCCAAAGGTCGAAACACTGGATTTTGTCAGCGTTTTGACAATCCCCGCGTTGGAATTAAAGCAAGTCTTAGGCTCGACAGCGTTCTGTATGGCACAACAGGATGTTCGGTACTATCTGAACGGACTCTACTTGGAAGTTGAAAACCACCAAATAAGAGCGGTGGCAACAGACGGTCACCGCATGGCAATAGTGGAGTTAGAAGGCGAATTATCAGCGCTAAAACCTGCTCAAATCATCGTCCCGCGAAAGGCCATTTATGAGATAGCTCGGCTTTTACCAAGTGATGAAACACCTGTAACGATAGCTGTTGATACGAACCACCTACGGCTACAGGTAGCCGGGCTGGTGGTTACCTCAAAACTCATAGATGGGAAATTTCCCGACTACCAGAAGGTAATACCAGCTGTTCAAACAAAGTCAGTAATACTAAATCAAATACAATTTAGAGATGCGCTAAATCGAGTAGCGATTCTGGCAAACGAAAAGTATCGTGGCGTACGTCTTAACCTACAGAACGGAAAACTTTCGGTTACCGCGCACAACCCCGAACAGGAAGAAGCAATCGAAGAAATCGAAACCAGTTACAGCGGCGAGCCACTTGAGATAGGTTTCAACGTTAACTACTTGGTCGAGGCCGCGGGCGCCATCGATTCACCGGAAATCGTCCTGGGTTTGAGCGATGCCAATAGCAGTTGTACGCTGCGATCCTCTGTAGAAACGGGCGCGCAGTACATCGTAATGCCGATGCGCCTATAGTAGTTCCACGTGAAACACTCGCTGTTCCTAGCGGAGTCGCCCGGAACAGCCATGGAAATACCCCAATCTTGGGGACCATGGGGATGATAGAATGTAAGCTCCATGGAACCATTAACTCCACGTAACCCCCCTTCGTACGACTCTCACAGTATCCAAGTTCTAAAAGGCCTGGATGCGGTGCGTAAGCGCCCCGGTATGTATATCGGCGATACCGACGACGGTAGCGGTCTACACCATATGGTATTCGAAGCGGTTGATAACTCCGTCGACGAAGCCCTTGCCGGCTTTTGTACCGACATAACCGTCATTATTCATGTGGATGGTGGCATCACGGTTACGGACAACGGCCGCGGAATCCCAATCGGCATTATTCCAGAGGAAGGCCGATCCGCCGCAGAAGTAATCATGACCGTCCTCCATGCCGGCGGTAAATTCGACCAGAACTCGTACAAAGTTTCTGGCGGGCTCCACGGGGTGGGTATTTCTGTTGTTAATGCGCTTTCGGAATCTCTTGAGCTCACGATCCGCCGCGACGGCAAGCTCTATCGGCAGACGTACAAACTCGGTGAGCCAGAGGCCCCACTAGCTGCTATCGGGGAGGCGACCGAGTCCGGCACCACTGTGCGGTTTCAGCCGAGCCCGAAGATTTTTACGAACATTACGTTTCAATATGATGTATTGGCGAAGAGGCTTCGTGAGCTATCGTTCTTAAATTCGGGTGTTCGCATAACGCTGCGAGACGAACGATCCGTCAAAGAAGACGTTTTTGAATACAAAGGTGGGATTGCTGCCTTCGTTGATCATCTCAATCGAAGCAAGACAGTTCTGCACCCGAAACCCGTTTATATTAGTGCTGAGCGCGGGACGATCGCGGTCGAGCTTTGTCTGCAGTGGAACGACTCGTATCAAGAAAACATATTCTGTTATACCAACAACATCCCGCAGCGCGACGGCGGTACGCATATAGCTGGCCTGCGTGCAGCAATGACGCGCACGCTCAACCACTACATCGAAACCTCCGGGTTAGGACGCAAGGAAAAAGTTGCCACGACCGGTGATGATGCCCGCGAAGGTCTCACCGCGGTATTGTCTGTTAAGTTGCCCGATCCCAAGTTTTCATCCCAGACCAAGGAAAAACTCGTTTCTTCCGAGGTTAAAGGTGCTGTTGAGTCGATCGTCAACGAAAAACTCGAGGAGTTCCTGCTAGAAAACCCCAGCGAGGCGCGCGCCATTGTTCTCAAGATTCTCGAAGCTGCTCGAGCGCGCGAGGCCGCGCGCAAGGCGCGCGAATTGACCCGGCGCAAAGGCGCCTTGGATCTCGCCGGGCTTCCCGGAAAACTCGCGGACTGCCAAGAGCGCGACCCAGCGTTGTGCGAGCTTTACATCGTCGAAGGAGATTCCGCCGGAGGGTCCGCCAAACAGGCGCGCGATCGCCGCAATCAGGCGGTACTACCGTTGAAGGGAAAGATTTTAAATGTCGAGCGAGCTCGATTCGATCGGATGCTTTCCTCGGTCGAGGTTGCGACCCTAATCGCGGCTCTCGGGACGGGCATCGGCGCTGGGGACTTCGACATCAACAAGCTGCGTTACCACCGCATTATTATCATGACGGATGCAGATGTCGATGGCTCGCACATTCGAACTTTGCTCCTAACGTTCTTTTTCCGCCAAATGGGCGACCTGATTACTCGTGGTCACATATATATCGCGCAACCGCCGCTTTACAAGGTTAAACATGGCAAGCAAGAGCGCTATCTGAAAGACGATTCCGAACTACAAGACCATCTTCTATCAGTCGCACTCGCAGACGCGCGCGTCGCATCAACCGAGAGTAGGGTAGTTGACGGCGAAGCGCTCGCCGACCTAAGCAAGCGTTTCCTCGCCGCCAAAGAGAACATACGTCGCTTGTCCAGGCGCTATGACGCCGCCGTATTGCAAGAGTTGATTTATCTACCCTCGCTAGGCAGCGCCGAACTGGGCGACTTAGAGCGAATGCGTAGTACCCTCGCGACATTGTTAACACGACTAAACCAAGAAGCCAGCGGCGCGGTTCGTTTTGAAGTCGAACCGAAATTGAATCCGCGTAACAATTTTTACGATTTAAAAATTTCGCGCTTTGAACACGGAAGCAGTAGCAGCTCCCGAATCGACGCCGAGTTCTTTAGCACCGCGGACTACATTGCATTGCGTACTCTCGGTGAGCAACTAGCCGATCTATTAACAGGACAGCTGACAGTCCGTCGCGGCGACCACACAATGTCAGTGGTTGGTTTCGAGCGGGCGCTTGAATGGTTACTTTCCGAGGCGCGTCGAGGCCAAACGATTCAGCGCTATAAGGGGTTAGGGGAAATGAATCCGGAGCAGCTTTGGGAAACCACCATGGACCCGTCGATACGGCGTTTACTTAAAGTTAACGCCGATGACGACGTTGCTGCAGGTGAAGTCTTCAGTATGCTGATGGGGGACCAAGTGGAGCCGCGTCGGGAGTTTATCGAAAAGAACGCGCTGCTCGTGGCTAATCTGGATATCTAGATTAGCCGATTAATGTAACGTTCGGGGCACGCTCAGTGTGAAGGACGGTATGTCTGCTCGAAAACGCGTGCCGTCATCGGCTTCCATCTGGTAGCTTCCGCGCATTACGCCCACCGGAGTCTCCAGTATTGTTCCGCTGGTGTACTCAAAACTCATTCCAGGAACCAAATAAGGTTGCTCACCAACAACGCCCTCACCACGGACTTCTTGGGTTTTTTGATTAGCGTCGGTTATTACCCAGTGACGCGTGAGTAGGCGAGCGGGGATGTCCCCAGCGTTGGTAATCGTGATGGTGTAGGCAAACACATATCGATTGCTCTCCGGTGCCGACTGCGCCGAAACATAGTTGGTCTTTACCGATACCTCGATACTGTGTCTTTCAATCTTCACACGGCTGACTCGTGATCGTCTCGGCAATTTTGCCCGGAAAGTCTGGCTTTTGCATCTTTGCGGTCTACTTTCGAGACGCGGGGCAAGGGACGCTGACAAATTCCGGTGGTTCGACATCAAGGCGTACCGCCGTAAGTTGGCGCCCCCAAAGGCAGCCCGTGTCGACGCCAATTACGCCATCGGCATTCCAGCACCCAAGCAGCGACCAATGTCCGAATACAATTCGTTCACCACGCGAGCGTCGTGCGGGAATTTGAAACCAAGGTAGCACCGGATGGGACTGACTGCCCGGTGGACCGTTGCAGCAAAAATCCATTCGCCCGTCGGGATAACAAAACCGCAGGCGTGTAAATCCATTCACGATGAGGCGCCACCGATCCATACCGGAAATTCCATCGTTCCAGCAATCTGGGAAATCGCCATACATATGCTTCAAGAATTCACCACTTTTGGTACCGCGAAGAATTGCTTCAACTTCGCCCGCTAGCCGCACCGCGTCATCGACGCTCCATTGCGCCAGTAGTCCAGCGTGAACGAGCGCGTAGCCAGATGGCGGATCGCGATGAATGAGAGGCCGACTAGCGATCCACGACAGCAAATACTCACTATCGCTAGCAAAAAGTATGTCGTTAAATGTGTCTTCAGGGGCTGGAGATGAGCCTGTCGCTACGCTGGCGAGGAGGTGCAGGTCGTGATTGCCCAGCACCGCAACCGCTCGATCCCCGAGGCCGGCAACAAAACGCACGACATCGGCGGACCGTGGACCGCGATTTACAAGGTCTCCGGTAAACCAAAGCCGATCGTGCCCAGGGTTGAAGCGAATTCGATCGAGAAGCTGCTGCAAGCTGTCATAACAACCCTGTACGTCCCCGATCGCATAGAGCGCCATAAGCTTGATCGTCGAGCTCTACGTCTCTTTGGTCATTGCGCGTAGTGCGAACTGCACGCTGATCTTGCAAACGGAATGCGAGCCTCGTCCAACTAGAGTTTCAATCGCTGCCAGATCGCGTCGCTTGGGCCCGCGCGGTTTAGTGTGTAAAAGTGCAGCCCCGGTGCCCCGACAGCAAGTAGTCGTGTGCACAGCTCGGTAACGACATCGAGACCAAAGGCACGAATCGACTCTATGTCGTCCCCGAAATCTTCCAGACGCTTGCGTATCCAGCGCGGGACCTCGGCGCCGCAGTTGTCCGAAAATCGCGCCAGCTGCTTGTAATTTGTAATCGGCATAATCCCTGGCACGATGGGAATGTCGAGACCTATCACTTCGCATTCGTCGACAAAACGAAAGTAGCCATCAGCGTTGTAAAAGTACTGCGTGATCGCAGAGTCGGCACCGCTGTCGATCTTACGTTTGAATTGACGCAGATCATCTTCCCGGCTCTGGGCTCGCGGATGCACCTCCGGATACGCAGCGACTTCGACGTGGAAATGATCGCCCGTCTCCGCGCGAATCAATTCAACCAATTGGTAGGCGTGCCGAAAATCCCCCGGCGCCGCCATCCCCGAAGGCAAGTCACCGCCGAGCGCGACGATATGCTTTATGCCAAGCGCCTGATACGCGCGCAGTTGGTCGGTCAACGTAGCCCGCGTCGCACCGACGCAAGACAAGTGCGGTGCGACGCGCACGCCGCGCGCGGTAAGCTGTTTCACCGTCTCGTA
>Ga0154757_1146_pt5 | contig 11307 bp, 13 predicted proteins | sample Rifle2008BG16ft_FD_105765 | JGI IMG/M metagenome (GOLD analysis project Ga0154757, IMG submission 105765) | Candidatus Muproteobacteria bacterium RBG_16_60_9 | reverse complement strand
AATATCTGGCTGCAACTCAAGACCTGGGATGCGGCGGCGATGAAGACAGTCATCGACGCGGCGCAGGCCTATCGAGCCGAGCACGAGGCACCGCTCGTCATCCGGCCGGCGGGCACGGCGTACTTCAATCTGGTATGGAACAACGAAGTGCTGTGGGACATGGTGAAAGGCTTCGCGCTCGCCCTCGTCGCCGTTTTCGTCATCCTGGCCGTCAATTTCCGCTCGGTGAAGTGGGCGCTCATCGGTTATGTGCCGCTCTTGATGACGATTGCGCTCATTTACGGAGTGATCGGATTCGTCGGCAAGGATTTCGACATGCCGATCGCGGTGCTTTCCTGTCTGTCGCTCGGCATGACGGTTGATTTCTCGATCCACTTCATCGGGCGCTTGCGCGACCGGATCGCGGCTGATCGTGGCAAACCTTTCAATGACGCGCAACTGCGCGAAGCGCTGGTCTGGACGGCAATGCGCCCCGGTAAAGGCATCCTGCGGAACGCCGTTCTGTTCGCAGCGGCGTTCTCCGTGATGATGTTCGCATCGCTCACGCCCTACATCACGGTGGGTGCCTTCATTGTCAGCATGATGCTGCTCAGCGCCATTCTCACGATCGTCGTCCTGCCGGCACTCATTACGCTGATGCGGAACCGTTTGTCACTAGGAGCTCGCACCAATGAAACACCGGCAATCGAAGTGCACGCGTAACTACGTCGTCAACCTCGAGCGGTTGTTGTCGATCGTGGCGGTCCTATCGGCGCTGCTTGGGTTCGTCTCACCGACGCCGGCGGCCGACCCGTCCGGCGAGGAAATCATCAAGCGCATGCTCGATACGTTCTATTACGGCGGCAAAGACCAGCGCGCGCGGGTAGCCATGAAGCTCATCAACGCGCAAGGCAATGTGCGGGAGCGAAACCTGACGATGCTGCGGTTGAATGTCGGCAATAGCGGCGATCAGCGATACTACATCTTCTTTCACAGCCCGGCGGACGTAAAAGGGACCGCTTTTCTCGTATGGAAGTATCCACGCGCGGACGACGACCGTTGGATTTACATCCCGGCGATCAAGCTCGTGAAGCGGATCGCCGCCGACGACAAACGGTCTTCGTTCGTCGGTTCTGACTTTAGTTATGAAGACATTTCCGGTCGCGACATCACGGATGAGACGCATCAGTTCGTCAAACGCGAGGAGTTGGATGGGCGGCCGGCTTTTGTTGTGGAAAGCAAACCAACGACACCCATGGACTACGCCCGGCGCCTCGTTTGGGTAGATGCCGAGCGTTGGTTGCCGCTCAAAGAGGAGTACTACGATACCCAGGGACAGATCTCGCGCGTTTTCACCGCCACTGAGGTCGCGCAGATTGGCGGCGTATGGACGGTTACCGGCCGCAGGATGGCGAATCGGAAAAGCGATCACCGAACGGAGGTCAGCCTTAGCAACGTCGAGTACGGCGTCGGTCTGACCGAAGATATTTTTACCGAACGTTATCTCCGTAATCCGCCGGCGAGATGGGTTCGCTGATTCGCTGGACTTTGATTTTGGTCGTAGTTTTGGGGCTAGGGACAGCAACAGCCCGAGCGGCAAATATTGAAGGAACACTACAATGGCATGCGGCGAAGCAAATGGACACCGATGCATGCCAACCCGGGATCATTTGCGGGACACCATTCAATGAGCAGCGGTTGCAGGTCAAATTCGACGACACGCTCGCCGGCGCCAATGTATTCGGAAAACTTGATGTCGCTAACGACACAGCGCTCGGGGATACGCTGCATGAAGTGCGCGAGCTGTATGTCGACAATAACTGGCCGAGCGCGTCGATCCGCGCGGGACGGCAGATCATCACTTGGGGGGTCGGGGACCTGTTATTCATCAACGACGTATTTCCGAAGAGTTTTAACGCGCTCTTCAGCGGCCAGCCCATCGAATATCTGAAACGCGGCAGCGACGCCATCAAGCTCGACATCTATCCGCGTTGGGGAAACGTCGAGCTCGTCGTCGCGCAGTTTCGTGCGGATATCACGCCCGATCCGCGCCGGTTCATCATCGAAGGGGTACCGGCGACGACGCCGCGAACGGACGATGTGCCAACCGACGGGGAAGCGGCGATCAAGCTGTCGCGCATGATCGGCAACTGGGATGCCGCGGCGTACGCGTATCGCGGCTACTTTCGTGCGCCCGCTTTCACGGCGAACGGGGGCGCCTTGGCGGGAAGGCATCCACGGTTGAATACTGTTGGCGCGAGCCTCGTCGGTCCGGGTCTAGGTGGGGTTATCAGCGCCGAGATCGGGTACTACGACTCGGTCGAGGACCGGACCGGAACCGACGCGGCGACCGACAATAACCAAACAAAGGCGCTGATCGGCTACACCCGCGCGATCGCGGAAGATACGACGCTCGGCGCGCAATTCTTCGTGGAATACCTCCATGACTACGGCGCGTACCGGCAGAGCCTGCCGACTGGTGCCACGCCTCGCGATCGTTCCGAAGAGACGGCCACCGTCCGATTTACGCAGCGGTACTTGCGCCAGACTCTGACGTTCAACGTCTTCGGCTTCTGGGGCGTGTCTGATCGCGATAGCTACGTCATTCCCTCGCTACGCTACGCCTTCACCGACAAGCTTATCGGTGAGATCGGGGCGAACATTTTTTCCGGCCGCGCTTCCGGCACGTTCGGATCCCTCGATCGCAACGACAACGTCTACGCTTTTTTCCGTTACAGCTTCTAGCGTTAGCGGGAAAGTGTAGTGACTGCGCATTCTCGCCTGATCATTTAAACGGCATCGTCATCGCGTGCTCAACGCCGTCAGATGCTTCGCACAAGGTAAACGCACGAACTCCGATCTGACAATCCGGTTGTAAGAGGAGCGAATTGACGACTACAATTCATTCAGGCTAGTTATAGAAAGATGCAGGATTCGTGGTGAATTGGTTGCGCGCACATCGCCGTTACATCGTTGCCATCGCCGCGTTGGCGGTGATGTCGTTGGCGCTGGTGCGTTACGTTTGTCCCTTGCCGCTCGATGGCGCCAATGTTTTGTCGGCGGCGCAGTCGTCCGCATCGGCGATGTCACCGGATTTCTGCGGCCCCGAGGGATGCACCTACGCGCCAACCGACAGCCCCGCGCCCGACCTGGCACTGCAACTGAATTCACTCGTACCGCTGCTGGTCGCGGTATTCTTCCTCGTGTTACGTGCCTTCTCGCTCGCCCATGTCGGGACGCAGCGTGCGCGCACTTTCCGCCGGCTTCCCGGCTTTCCTCCGATCCTCGAGTTCTATCGCCTGCGTATTTGAACTTCCGGTTTGACGTTTCGTTCGTTCCGTCAAAACGGAGGTCACCGGTGTTTGTCGTAATTTATTACGCCCTTGTTTCGGGTGCCACGGTTGTCACACGGTGTTGATCGGCAATTACGTGTTCGAGGGACATATCCCGGTGGAGAGCATCAACCGCGTACTTAAGGAACGTCCGATCGTCAGAGGCCTGTCGGTTCCGGGCATGCCGTCGGGCTCACTCGGCATGGGCGGCGCCAAGCAAGGTCCGCTTGAGGTTTACTATTTGGACAGCGCTCCCCAGCCGCGCGTTTATGCGACGCACTGACAACCGTCGCCGCGGCTGCGTCGTCGCGATCGCGGCGACGTTGTTGATTGGCGGTTGCACCGACAATGACGCAACTTCCAACGTCGGCGCCGGAACGAACGCGGCGAGCGCGGTGGCGCCGACGGGCTCACCGAACGCCGCGTTGTCGACTTCGGCCGCGAAGCTCGGCTTCGCGTTCCCCGCACTAGCGAGCCCGGTACCGGCACTGGAATTCGCCGGCGGCAATGGCGAGACGATCGGCCTCAAAAACTTTCGCGGCAAGGTCGTGCTGCTCAACCTCTGGGCGACCTGGTGTGGTCCGTGCCGCAAGGAAATGCCGACACTCGACCGGCTGCAGGCGCGGCTCGGCGGAACCGAGTTCGAGGTCGTCGCACTGTCGATGGATCAGGCGGGACTCGATGTCGTGCGGGATTTTTACCGCGAAGTCGGGCTTAAGCGTTTACGCATCTACATCGACCCGTCCGCACAACCGATGTTTACTCTGAATCTGATCGGACTCCCAACAACCTTACTCATCGACCGCGAAGGCCGCGAGCTGGCGCGCTTGGCCGGCACGAAAGAATGGGATAGCGTAGAAATGGTCCAGTTGTTTCGACAGATTATCGAACGAACTAGGAATAAGTAGCGAGTCCATGTCCGACATTACCAACATCGGTCTGGCCACGACCTTCCTCGCTGGATTTATTTCCTTCATCTCGCCGTGCGTGCTGCCGCTGGTGCCCGGTTACATTTCCTTTATCGCCGGGCGCTCGCTCTACGGGCTTGACGAACCGGCGCGATTCGCGCGGCTTACGCTGTTCGCCCAAGCCGTGCTCTTCGTGCTCGGATTTTCAACCGTGTTCATCGCGCTCGGCGCAAGCGCCACGGCGCTCGGGCGCTTGCTACTCACGTACAAGCAAGAGGCAAATCTCGTCGGCGGGATTATCGTCGTCGTATTCGGACTGTTTATGACCGGGCTCATCAACCCGCGCTGGCTGCATCTCGATCTGCGGTTCGTGCATCGCATCGAACTGCGCGGCGGGCCGGTGGCGGCCTACGTGCTCGGACTTGCGTTCGCGTTCGGCTGGACACCGTGCATCGGCCCCATACTCGGCGCGATCCTTACGGTCAGCGCCTCGACCGCCTCGATCCAAGGCGGCATTATTTTACTTTCGGTTTACTCGCTCGGCTTGGGCGTGCCATTTCTATTGACGGCGATATTTCTCGAACGCTTTCTGGTGCATCAACCGCGACTACGGCGCTGGAGCCGGCCGCTGCACATCGCGGCCGGGGTCGCGTTGATTCTCGCCGGCGTTGCCATCGCCACCGGCCAACTCACGAAACTTTCTTACTGGTTGCTGGAGCTGTTCCCGGCGCTCGGGCGCATCGGGTGAGGCCGACAGAATGACATTGCGCACGTCTAACTCGAACTAATCTCGCGGACCTGGCCGAATTTCGCGCCGGACACCTCTTCCACTCGCGGGCCGCTTCCCGACCCGGCGACCGCGTCGATCGCGGCAGTTTTACCCCCGGATTTCCGCCTAGCGGCAGCAAGAGAGCATGTCTGGCATCGACCTTGCATGCCAAATCGCGACGTTTAACTAAGCGCGATCTAGCCCTCTTAACACACGGACGAACCGATCGATGTCATTGCGCCGCTGGCTCGTTCCGGCCCTGTCGGTCACGATGGTGACCGGCTATGGCTCGTTATTTTATGCCTTCGCCGTACTGGCGCGGCCGATTCAGGCCGAGCTCGGTTGGAGCTCGGAGCTAACAGTCGGCGCCTATTCGCTCGCACTGCTGATATCCGGTGTCGCCGCTTACCCGGTCGGACATTTCGTCGATCGTCACGGCGGGCGCAATATGCTGGCGGCTGGATCGGCAATTGCCGGATTGCTATTCATAGCGCTCTCCGGCGTCCACTCGATCGTGGCGTACTACTTAATATGGATCGGCATCGGCTTCGCCATGGCTATGTGCTTGTACGAGCCGGCGTTCGCCGTCGTCGTCGCCCATTATCCGGACAACTATCGCAATCGTATTGGCATACTCACGCTCGCCGGCGGACTGTCGAGCACCGTGTTCTGGCCGATCACGCACGCGCTGGTAACGAATATCGGCTGGCGCGAGACGGTGCTGTTGCTCGGAGCGATCAACGTCGCCGTGTGCCTACCGCTGCATTGGTTCACGGTGCCGGCCGGCGCCAGCGCCGACCCCCACGGTACGGCGACAACGGAACTACCGGAGCACCTCACATCGACGGTGCGAAGAATTCTGCGCACGCCGACCTTTTGGCTGTTGATCGTGGCGTTCACGGCCTCCGGCATTGTGATGTCGGCGATGGCGGTGCATGTCATTCCGCTGCTCGAGTCGCGCGGTTTCGCGCCGACCGCGGCAGTCGTCATCGCTTCGCTCGTCGGCCCGATGCAAGTCGCATCGCGCTTTACCGAAATGGTTTTCAGCAAACACGTGCCGACACTGCTGCTCGGTTCGGTGACGGTACTACTGATGCCACTCGGGCTTGCAGTCCTGCTGATACCGGAATGGTCGTCCGTGGTTTTCCTGTTCGTCGTCATCTACGGCGCCGGCCTCGGCTTGATCACCATGGTACGTGCCACCGCACCGCCGGCGTTCTTCGGACGCAGCCGTTATGGATCGGTGAGTGGATTGCTCGCGGTACCGACGGTAACCGCGCGCTCGATCGGGCCGTACATCGCCGCGGCGATGCTCACCGCGTTTGGAAGCTACACGCACGTACTCACGCTACTGATTGCCATCGGTTTGATAGGTGCGGCTTGCTACTGGGCCGCCATCGCGACGCGTCAGCAGAGCGGCGTCGTGCGGGAAGCTTCCGAGTCCGTGCGTGCCGACACTATCCGCGCCGAGCTGGGCTGATCCGGAACCGAAAAGCCTTCTCCCTCCCCTGTTTACGGGGGAGGGTTGGGGTGGGGGCGCTTTGTGGTTGCCGCCGCTACCCCATCCTCATTGTTCCTGCCCAGGGCGCGCAAACGACGGGCGCGCCCGTTCGGCTGCGCGAATGTTCGCCGAACATTCGCGAACACCCCGCCTCACCCCCCCGCAAGCGGGGGAAGGGATAATTCCCGGGCGAAAAGTTTCTTGAAGACGCTAGCGCGTCGCCGTTTCGCGCGCGGACAAGTCCGGCAACCGGTGGGCGATGCCTTGATGGCAATCGACGCAGGTCTTCTCGCCGTTGGCCAGCGCGGTTGAATGTTGATCGCCGGCACGTTTGCTTTGGCGCGTAAAGTCCATCGAACCGAATTCGTGGCAGTTGCGGCATTCGAGCGAGTCGTTCGCACGTAACCGCGCCCACTCGCGGCTCGCCAATTCGATGCGCTTGTCGCGAAACTTCTCACGTGTGTCGATGGTACCGAAGGCCTTGCCCCAGAGTTCCTTGGTCGCTTGCATCTTGCGCGCGATTTTGTCGGTCCATTCGTGCGGCACGTGGCAATCGGGACAGGTCGCGCGCACGCCCGAGCGATTGCTGTAGTGTATGGTCGGGCGCAGTTCGGCGAAAACGTTATTACGCATCTCGTGGCAGCCGATGCAAAACGTTTCGGTGTTGGTCACCTCGAGCGCGGTGTTGAACGCGCCCCAGAAAACGATACCGGCGATGAAGCCGCCGATGGTGAGAAACCCCATGCTGTAGTGCACGCTCGGCGAGTTGAGCGTCTGCCACACCGTTTTAAGCGAACTGCGCCAGCGACGGTACACGACTAGCGCCCTTTCTTGTCGGCCGTTAACGATGCCGCGTCGCGAAACGTACTGTCGACCGGCGCCTTTATGTCCATCTGCGGCACGTGGCACTGCGTGCAAAAATACCGCCGCGGCGATACTTGACTCAAGTTGTTGCCATCGCGATCGACGAAGTGCGTGACACTGACCATCGGCGCCTGGCTCTCGGCCACGTTCTCGCGCGCATGACAGCTCAGGCACTTGTTGAAATCGCGATCGACCTGATAGCCCTCGATCTGATGCGGTATCAACGGCGGCTGCATCGGGAACGCGCGCGCGGCACGTTTGTCGTTGTTCACCATTTTCGGCATCAACGCGGCGCGCGGCTCGTTATCGAGCGACGCCTTGCCGCGCAATGCGTTCGTCAGTCCGTTCTCCTGTGCCAGCGCAACGACTGCCACCAAACCTATCGCTAAAACCGCTATCGACCGTTTCATTGTCGTCTCCTTCAAACCGCCACGATCTTGACCGCGCACTTCTTGAAGTCGGTCTGCCGCGAAATGGGATCGGTCGCGTCGAGCGTGACTTTATTAATCAGCTGCGAGGCGTCGAACCACGGCACGAACACGAGCCCGGGCGGCATACGATTGCGTCCGCGCGTCTCGACCCGCGTAATGATTTCGCCGCGGCGCGAGACCACGCGCACCTCGCTGCCGCGGCGCAATTTCAAGCGTTGCGCGTCATCCGCATTCATGAACACGACGGCATTCGGGAACGAGCGATACAGCTCCGGCACGTGCGCCGTCATCGAACCGGAATGCCAATGCTCCAGCACCCGCCCGGTCGACAACCAGAAGGGATACTCGGCGTCCGGCGATTCCGCCGCCGGCTCGTACGGCAGCGCGATAATGTTGGCGCGATGGTCTGGGTTGCCGTAAAAGTCGTAGCCGCTACCGGCTTTCACGTACGGATCGGATCCCTCGCGGAAGCGCCACAGCGTTTCCTTGCCATCGACCACCGGCCAGCGCAGGCCGCGTGTTTTGTGATAGGTATCGAACGGCGCGAGATCGTGGCCGTGACCGCGACCGAATTCGGCGTATTCCTCGAACAATCCTTTTTGTATATAGAACCCGAACGCCTTGGATTCGTGGTTCGCATAACCTTTCTCGATGTCGCTCAACGGAAACTTATTTACCTGACCGTTGGCGAACAGCACTTGATAAAGCGTCTTGCCCTTAAGATCGGGCTTCTTCGCGAGCAGCTCCGCCGGCCACACCTCATCGGTGGTGAAGCGTTTGGAAAATTCGACGAGCTGCCACAGATCGCTCTTCGACTCGCCCGGCGCGTCCACCAGCTCATGCCAGAAATGCGTGCGCCGCTCGGAGTTGCCGTAGGCACCCTCTTTCTCCACCCACATCGACGTCGGCAATATGAGGTCGGCGGCCTGCGCGGTAACGGTTGGATAGGCGTCCGACACGACGATGAAATTATCCGGATTGCGATAGCCCGGATAACCTTCTTCGTTCATGTTGGCCGCGGCCTGCATGTTGTTGTTCACTTGAATCCAATAAACGTTGAGCTTGCCGTCCTTGAGCATGCGATTTTGCAGCACTGCGTGATAGCCGGGTTTGCCGACGATAGTGCCTTGCGGCAACTTCCAGATTTTTTCCGCGGTCTTGCGATGCGCGGGGTTGGCAACCACCAGATCCGCCGGCAATCGATGAGCAAAGGTACCGACCTCGCGCGTGGTGCCGCAGGCCGAGGGCTGGCCGGTGAGCGAGAACGGCGAGTTGCCCGGTGTGGCGATCTTTCCCGTCAGCAGGTGAATGTTGTAGACCAGATTGTTCGCCCACACGCCACGTGTGTGCTGGTTGAACCCCATAGTCCAGAACGACATCACCTTTGTCTTCGGATCGGCGTACAGCCGCGCAAGATCGTTCAATTGCTTGACCGGCACGCCGGATAACCTCGATACGTACTCGGCGGTATACGGCTTCACCAGCGCCCGATATTCGTCGAACGAAATCTTGTCCATCTTGCCGGCCTTGTCGGCGTTCTTCGCCTTCAGCTCCAGCGGATGATTCGGACGCAAGCCGTAGCCGATATCCGTTTCGCCGCGCTTGAAATTGCAGTGCTTGTCGACGAATTCCTGGTTGACCCGATTGTTTGCGATGATGTAGTTCGCGATGAAGTTGAGAATCGCGAGATCGGTTTGCGGCTTGAATATGATCGGCAAATCGGCGAGATCGAAACTGCGATGCTCGAACACCGACAGCACCGCGACGCGCACGTGCGGGTGCGATAACCGCCGATCGGTCACGCGCGACCACAACACCGGATGCATCTCCGCCATGTTCGAGCCCCACAGCACGAACGCGTCGGCCGCTTCCATATCGTCGTAACAACCCATCGGCTCATCGATGCCGAAGGTGCGAATGAATCCCGCCACCGCCGAGGCCATGCAATGGCGTGCGTTCGGTTCGATATTGTTCGAGCGGAATCCAGCCTTCATCAGCTTATTGGCCGCGTAACCTTCCCACACCGTCCATTGACCGGAGCCGAACATGCCGATCGATTCGGGCCCCTTGGTGCGCAGCGCTTGTTTGTATTTTTCCGCCATGACGTCGAACGCTTGGTTCCAAGAAACAGGCGTGAACGTGCCATTCTTGTCGTACTTGCCGCTCTTCATCCGCAACAGCGGGCGCATCAGGCGATCCTCGCCGTACATGATCTTTGAAAGAAAATATCCTTTGATGCAGTTCAGCCCACGGTTGACCTCGGCTTGCGGGTCGCCATGCGTCGCGACCACGCGCCCGGCCTTGACCGCGACGTTCACACCACAGCCGGTGCCACAGAAGCGGCACGGCGCCTTGTCCCACTTCAGTCCGGTGGCGGACGCTTCGGTCGCAACGTTCGCGGCTTGCGCCAGCGGAATGCCGGCGGCGTTGGCGGCAACGGCGATCGCGGTCTGCTTGATAAAGTTACGTCGCGTCAGGCTCATGACAAGGCTCCTCTAATGCACGCGCATCCTCGGCGTGCTGGTAAACCAAATTAACGGCGATGACGCCTTCCCGATTCTTGATTTCATCGATCGCGGCCAAGACGTCGGCCGCGCGCTCGCGCTCGATCAGAATGACCAAACGACCGCGCGCATCGCGTCCGTGAATCTCGGCCAGATCGCGTTCGCGGATATAGGCATCGATCTCGTCAATCCGATCCGGACGGGTTTGCACTACACAGCTGACAATGTGAATTTCCGTGCTCATGTTGCCTCTGCCATCGCCACAACGGCGATCGCGTCGACCGGACAGGTCGCGACGCAGCCGCCGCAGCCGGTACAACGATCTACGTCGACGCGCGGAGACGGAACGCCGCAAGCGTGCCCGCTAAGAGGAAACGCAATTGCTGCCGCCGCACAACTGTCGCGGCAATTCTGACAATAGACTCCGCGCTTCGCCAAACAGGAGTCGCCGACCAACGCCTGCTGGCGCCACGGCGGCGCAACTGCCTGCGACAAGGCGCCGGTCGGACAGGCATTTACGCATGCCGCGCAAAACGTGCACGCGCCCTGCGCGAAATCGATGGCGGGAAATCCGCCGCTGCCACGGATGACGATGCTTTCGGGACAAACGGAAATGCAGTCGCCGCAGCGTGTACACGTATCGACGAACCGATCGAACGCAACCGCCCACGGCGGCGTACGGACGTGCGTGAAATTCGAACTACCGCGAAGCAGCGCGCGCCTTCCGAGATCGACGGATTCGTGCACCGCGCTATCCCGTCGGCGGTCCCGCAACCAATTGATACACCCAGACGACCAAACCGAAAGCGCCAACGATGGCGACGGCGAGTAGGGGCACAATCACGGCGGTTAGAAACAAAAATGCTTTAAGTTCGTTGCGCTTCGCGTCGGTCATGTCATCTCGCGCCAAACTATTACTCCCTGCACTCTCATGCCTAATAATTAGCAACGAAGTCTCTCGATCTCGTCAGGCCTCGTCAAGACAAAAATTCTCCGCAAATTGATGTCCGTCAATTGTT
>Ga0154757_1144_pt3 | contig 11469 bp, 13 predicted proteins | sample Rifle2008BG16ft_FD_105765 | JGI IMG/M metagenome (GOLD analysis project Ga0154757, IMG submission 105765) | Candidatus Muproteobacteria bacterium RBG_16_60_9 | reverse complement strand
ACATTTTCTTACATCGACCAGCCCGCCCGTAGGGCGCACAAAGTTCAACAACTCCCTTGCGGTTGTAACAGCCAAAGGACCAGCCCGACCAGTCAAAAAGGCAGGCAAATTCGACAACATCGCCGCTTGCGGCGGCGAGCACCCTCCATTAGAATCCCGCGCTCTTTTAATCGCCGCCCAGTGTAATACCGGCGGTACTCCTTGCCTCACCGCCTCGTTGCGGGAGGCTTAAATCCGAGGGGAGTTTAATGCGTCATTATGAAGTTGTATTTCTGGTTCATCCGGACCAGAGCGAGCAAGTGCCGGCCATGATCGAGCGTTATCGCACGCTCATCGAGACCGGGAAGGGCGTGATCCATCGGCTGGAAGATTGGGGCCGACGCCAGCTTTCCTATCCCATCGCCAAAGTACACAAAGCGCACTACGTGCTGCTTAACATCGAGTGCGGGCAGGAAACGCTGCGCGAACTCGAAGGCGCGTTCAAATTCAACGACGCGGTGCTGCGCTCGCTAGTTATTAAGCGTGACGACGCGGTGACCACGCCATCGGCGCTGGTGAAGGAAAAAGAAAAGGAAGAAGGTCCCCGCAGCGCGGCTCCCGAGGCATCGGGCGAAGCCGACAATGGCAGCGGCGATACCGAATCCGACGACGGCAGCGCCGAGCCCGCCGCGGAAACGAGCAAAGAGGACTAAGCCATGTCGCGATTCTTTCGCCGCAAGAAATACTGCCGCTTTACCGCTGAAAAAATTGCCGAGGTCGATTATAAGGATCTCGCCATCCTCAAGACTTTCGTGACCGAAACCGGGCGCATCATTCCAAGTCGTAATACGGGTACGAAGGCGCGTTTTCAACGTCAGCTATCGCGCGCGATTAAGTACGCGCGTTTTCTCGCGCTGATCCCATATTCCGACAGTCACTGACGGAGAACTTAATCGATGGACGTCATACTGTTGGAAAAAATTCGTAACCTGGGCGCGCTCGGCGATCAAGTAAAAGTGAAAGCCGGTTTCGCGCGGAACTACTTGATTCCGTACGGCAAGGCGGTCACGGCGACGACCGAAAATCGCGCGCAATTCGAAGCGCGCCGCACGGAGCTCGAGCGCGCGCATAATGCATCGCTCGGAAAATCGCGCGAGCGGGCCGAGAAGATGAACGGGTTTACGGTGCAAATCGTGCGTAAGATCGCGGAAGACGGCACGATGTACGGTTCGGTTACGAATCGCGATATCGCCGATGCCGTGACGCAGGCCGGTTTCGAATTGGAGCGCGCCGAAGTGGTGCTGTCGGACGGCCCGCTAAAAACCGTCGGCGATCATGAAATTCCCGTGAATCTGCACCCCGAGGTTTCCGTCAAAATTATTGTCTCGGTGATCGGCGAGTCCTAGCGGTATTATAATCTCCACCGTCGGTATCACGCCGACGGATAACGGCAGCAGCAATTGCTCAGTCCCTTTGCGTTCCGCCTACAGGGGAAGTGCCGATGACCGTCGATGCGCTCAAAGTCCCGCCCCAATCGATTGACGCCGAGCAGTCCGTACTCGGCGGTCTGCTGCTCGACAATCAACGCTGGGACAGCATCGCCGACCGCATCAGCGTCGATGACTTTTATCGACGCGAACATCGACTGATCTTCAGCGCCGTCTCGGCGCTATGTCACGAGAATAGTCCCGCCGACGTCGTAACCGTTTCCGAACGCTTAGAGCAGACCGGCGATCTCGATGCATCCGGCGGGCTCGCCTATCTCGGGTCACTCGCGAACAACACGCCGAGCGCCGCGAACGTACCGGCGTACGCCGAGATCGTGCGCGAGCGTTCGATTCTGCGGCAGTTGCTGCACGCGACCAACGAGATCAGCGAGGCCGCCTACAGTCCCGGCGATCGCAGCGCGGGCCAGGTGCTCGACTTCGCCGAAAAGCGCGTGTTCGACATCAGCGAGAGTCGCGCGCGCCGGCGCGGTGGTTACGAGCCGATCGCCTCGCTCCTGACCAAAACCGTCGATCGCATCGATGAGCTGTATCGTAAGCAGGGATCGATTACCGGTGTCGCCACCGGTTTTACCGATCTCGATGAAAAGACATCCGGTCTGCAAGCCGCCGATTTGGTCGTGATCGCCGGACGCCCGTCGATGGGTAAGACCACGCTCGCGATGAATATCGCCGAGAACGCGGCGGTTGGGCACAAGATTCCGGTGGCCATCTTCAGCATGGAAATGCCGGGCACGCAACTGGCAATGCGCATGATGGCCTCCCTCGGACGCATCAACGCGCACCGCGTGCGTACCGGTAAGCTCGACGACGAAGATTGGCCGCGGCTCACGTCCGCGGTCAGCTTGCTGAGCGAAGCGCCGATTTTCATCGATGACACGCCCGCGTTGACGCCGATGGAGTTGCGCGCCCGTGCGCGCCGTATTAAACGTGAGCACGACTTGGGTCTGATCATCGTCGACTATTTGCAATTGATGCAGACCGGCGACGCCAGCAGCGAGAATCGCGCCACCGAGATTTCGAACATTACCCGCGGGCTGAAGAGTCTGGCGAAGGAGCTGAATGTACCGCTGATCGCGATGTCGCAGCTCAATCGCAGCTTGGAGAGCCGTACCGACAAGCGCCCGATGATGTCGGATCTGCGCGAGTCAGGCGCGATCGAACAGGACGCCGACGTCATTCTTTTTATTTATCGCGATGAAGTCTACAACGAAGACAGTCCGAGCAAGGGCACCGCCGAGATAATCATCGGTAAGCAGCGTAACGGCCCGATCGGAAAAGTAACGCTCACCTTCCTTCCCGAATACACCAAGTTCGAGAATTACGCCAGCGGCGGATTCGACCGCGACTACGCATGACGCGTCCGGCGCGTGCGATTCTCAACGCGCCGGCGCTGCGCCACAACGTGGCCGAGGTTCGCAAGCGCGCGCCGCGTTCGCGCATCATGGCAATCGTCAAGGCCAATGGTTACGGCCACGGCCTGGTGTGGGTAGCGCGCACACTCGCCGATGTGGTCGATGCCTTCGGCGTTGCGGCCGCGGAGGAGGGTGTGGTGTTGCGCGATGCCGGAATCATCAATCCGATTTGTTTGCTCGAGGGTTTTTTCAGCGCGGACGAATTGCCGCTGCTGGCCGAGCACGATCTTGCCCCCGCGATCCACCATGAGCCGCAACTGCGCGCGCTCGAAGCGGCGAAGCTCAAGCGACCGCTTTGCGTGTGGATCAAAATCGACAGCGGCATGCATCGGCTTGGATTCGCGCCGGCCGATTTTTCCGATGCGCGTGCGCGACTTCGTGCGTGCGCCAGTGTGCGCGAGCTGCGCGTCATGTCGCATTTCGCCTGCGCCGACGACCCGAAAGGAAAGGCGGCGACCCAGGCACAAATCGATGTTTTCAACACGGTAACGGCCGACTCGGGTTTGGAGCGCAGCCTAGCTAATTCGGCAGGCATCGTGTCGTGGCCGGCGTCGCAGCTCGAGTGGTTACGGCCCGGAATTATTTTGTACGGCGCCGATCCGGTAATGGGCGCGTCAGCGCACTCTTGCAACTTACGCCCGGTCATGACGCTCACGACGGCGTTGATCGCCGTGGCGCAGCGCAAGAAAGGCGATCCGATCGGTTACGGCCCTGAATTCCACTGTCCCGAAGACATGGCAATCGGTGTGGCCGCCATCGGCTATGGCGACGGCTATCCGCGGCGCATGCCGGCGGGCACGCCGGTGCTGGTCAACGGCCGGCGCGTGCCGCTCGCGGGACGCGTATCGATGGACATGATTACGCTCGATCTGCGCACGCAACCGCAGGCGAAGCCCGGCGATCCGGTCGTGCTGTGGGGCGAAGGATTACCGGTCGATGAAATTGCCGCGCGCGCGGGCACGAACAGCTATGAACTCTATTGTCACGTAGCGAAACGAATCCCGCGCGTGGATGTTGCCGAGGAGGTCAGCAAGTAATGCGTCGACTCGACCTCCGATTTGAATCGTCGATCCGCACGTGCCCCCACCCTAACCCTCCCCCGCTTGCGGGGGAGGGGACGGGAGGGGGCGGCGTGCTTTCATTTCATCGTATCTTCGGCGGAGTATTAGATGGCCGAGTCCATAGCGGTGCGCACGCGTGAGCCGAGCAAGATCGGTTTACGTCTGCAACGAGTGCGGGGCGCAAAGTCCTAAGTGGGCCGGGCAGTGCGGCGCCTGCGGTGCGTGGAACGCGTTGACGGAAAGTTTGCTTGAGGCGCCCAGCAAACGTGGCCGTTTGAGCGTTGCCGGTACGCGCGCCGGTGTTCAGACGCTCGGCAGCATCGTTCCGGAAAACATCAAACGCCTCGGCACCGGTCTCGCGGAACTTGATCGCGTGCTCGGCGGCGGCCTGGTACCGGGTTCGGTGGTGCTGCTTGGCGGCGATCCGGGTATTGGTAAATCCACGTTGTTGATTCAGGCGCTCGCGGAAATCGGGCGCAGCGTGCGCGTCCTGTACGCCAGCGGTGAAGAGTCGGCCGAGCAGATCGCATTGCGCGCGCAACGTGTCGGGATCGTTGGCGAATCGGCCGCGCGCCTTGGGCTGCTGACGGAAAACCGCGTTGAAGACATTCTTGCTTGCGCGCGCAGCGAGCAGCCCCAGGTGATCGTGCTCGACTCGATTCAAACCGCTTTCACCGACAGCCTGCAATCGGCGCCGGGCAGCGTCGCGCAAGTGCGCGAGTCGGCGGCGCAGCTGGTGCGCTATGCCAAAAGCACCGGCACTGCCGTGTTCCTGGTGGGACACGTGACCAAAGAAGGAACGCTCGCGGGCCCACGTGTGCTCGAGCACATGGTCGATGCAGTGCTGTACTTCGAAGGCGACAGCGGCAGCCAGTTTCGCATCGTGCGCGCGATCAAAAATCGTTACGGCGCGGTGAACGAGATCGGCGTGTTCACGATGATGGACGAAGGCTTGCGCGAAGTCGGCAATCCGTCGGCGATGTTTCTAAGTCGTCAGGCAGATGCAATACCCGGCAGCGTGGTGCTGGCCACACAAGAAGGTACGCGACCGTTGTTGGTGGAAGTGCAGGCCTTGGTCGACGCCAGTCACTTGACGAATCCGCGACGTGTATGTGTCGGTCTCGACGGCAACCGGCTGGCGATGCTGTTGGCGGTGCTGCATCGTCACGGCGGTGTCGTGACCTACGATCAAGACGTGTTCATCAACGCTGTCGGCGGCGTACGCGTCCAGGAAACCGCGGCTGATCTCGCGATTATCGCCGCGACGTATTCCAGCCTGCGCAGTCGACCGCTTGGCAAAGATTTAGTCGTGTTCGGCGAAGTCGGTTTGGCGGGCGAAGTGCGACCGGTGGCACGCGGGCAAGATCGGATCCGCGAAGCGGCGAAGCTCGGGTTCGGACGAGTGCTGTTGCCAGCGGCGAATTTGCCGAAGAAAAATGAAACGGAGATTGAGCTAATTCCGGTACGACGCTTGAGCGAAGTACTGGAGGCGATTTAGTTCGCGCGTCAGCGATACCGATTACAAAAAATCATGCCGGTCTGCGCTGACCGAGCAAGGCGGCGACGTGATTCCCCTATTTTAGGTAGAACTGCAAACGTGTCCCCGCCACCTCGACGATGTCGCCATTACGTAATTTAACGCCGACATCAGGCACCCCGCGCCCGTTCACTTTCGGTGTATCTTGGTCGCCGGCGGCGCGTAGCGCATAGCCATCGGCTGTGCGCGTGATGACGCCCGCGGGTCGTCCGGTTTTTCCGAGATTGGTAACGGATTTAGTGATATCGATGCGCCGGCCGCTCGACTTCCCGTCGAGCACGAACAACGCGGCGGCGGATTGATCGTTTGCTTTGGCGGCGACATCGGTCGCGCTGGGCGTGGGCGGTGCGGTGGTCGATTTCGTGATTGGCGTCGTGGTCGGTGCCATCGGAGTGATGACCACGGTCTTGGCAAATTCATCGTTGCTACGGTCGGCCTGCTTCGCCGCCTCTTGCTGCAAATAGAGCAAGGAGTGCTGGCCGATGACGACGGTGTCGCCGTTGCGCAAGTGATGTTTGGCGAGCCGCTTGTTGTTGATAAAGGTGCCGTTGGTGCTGCCCAGATCCTGGATGAAGGAGTCGTCGCCGATGGTAAAGACGTTCGCGTGTTCACCGCTCACCGCCAAATTGTCGAGCACGATTTCACAGCCGGGCTTGCGGCCGATTTTCATATCGCCTTGCCGCAGGTCGATGTGATCGACGACTTCGTTGTTGAGCTTGATAATAATCTTGGCCATCTATTCGATTGCTCCGTACGACACGTGTTGTTGCATACTGTGTTCCATTAACCGGTCACGTGAACCAGGATGACCGATATGTTATCGGGTCCGCCCTGGTCATTCGCCGTGTCGACAAGTCGGCGTGCCACCGCCTCCATGTCTGCGCCGGTGGTGTCGAGGATTTCGTTGATCTGCGGATCGCTGACGACATCGGTGAGGCCATCGGAGCAAAGCAACAATACATCGCCGGGATGCACGATGGTGTCGGTAATCTCGGCATCGATGATCGGATCGGTACCGAGCGCACGGGTCACCAAGTTCTTAGCGAGCGACTGGCGCGCCTCTTCCGGTGTGAACAAGCCGCGGTTCACCAGTTCCTGCACAACCGAGTGATCTTTGGTCAGTTGTTTGAAGGCATGATTGCGCAAGCGATAGGCGCGCGAGTCGCCGACATGGCCGATATACAGGTGGTCGTCGTTAAATAGCGCCACCACGGCAGTTGAGCCCATGCCCTGATATTCCGGGCGTGCGTTCGCGGCTTCGTGTATCGCCGAATTTGCCAACTGAATGGCGCGTGCGACGGTGTTGCCGTCGGGCGCAATCGCACCGGCCAGCGGAGTTCGGAAATGTGCGGCGATCACGTTTACCGCCATCCGACTGGCTACTTCGCCGGCTTGGTGCCCGCCCATGCCGTCGGCAAGGACCGCCAAACCTATTTCCGGCAGCGTGGCGATACAATCTTCGTTCTCGGCACGAACGCGCCCTGTGTCGGACATTCCTGCCATGATAAGGGCATTTGGAGTGCTCACGGGTGCCCCGAGCGCCAAAAGCGGGCGCAGCGAAAGAGCAATTGATTGGGTATTTTTGACGAACGCCTAAAAGGCGAGGCGACGTTGTGCATGACGTGTTCCGGAATCCTTCCCGAAGTATAGCGGCTACTGGCCAACGGCCAGTCCAAAGTCGAGCTTCACTCTATGTTAGATCTCCGAGTGAAGACTATGATCGAAAACCGAAAATTATTTCGATCAAGGTCCGATAAACCCCAGCCAGCCGGGCTGGGTCGGCGGCTGGGACACGCTCGTCGATTTTGTGAACACTTTCGGCGATTGCCCCAAGCTCGATAACTTCGGCGCCGGTAGGCGCTATGAAACGGCCGTCCGACGTGCCGCCGTCGGTGGATAAAACCGAGTCCACCCCTAGGGATTCGCTAACCGCCAGCAGCGTGGCGTCCACTAGGGTGCGAGCGCGAGTCAGGAACGGTCGGCCCGAGAGCGTCCAGGTTAGCGCGTAGTCGACCCCGTGCCGCTTCAGTATCGCTTCCGCGCGTTCGCGCAGGCCCTCCTCGGTGACGGCCGTTGAGAAGCGAAAATTGAAATGAATTTGCAACTCCCCCGGTATCACATTGTCGACACCGGTCCCGGCGTGGACATTCGACGCTTGAAAGCGGGTTGCTGGGAAGTCGTTGTTGCCCTGGTCCCATTCCGTCGCAATTAGCTCCGTCAATGCCGGCACGAACATGTGAATCGGATTGCGCGCCAGCTGCGGGTAGGCGATATGACCTTGAACGCCATGGACCGTGAGCCGGCCATTGAGCGATCCACGGCGGCCGATTTTTATCATGTCGCCCAGCGTCTTTTGCGACGTCGGCTCGCCGATCAAGCAGTATTGAATCTGTTGTCCGCGTGTCTTGAGCCAATCGACCACCTTGGCGGTTCCATCCACCGCCGGGCCTTCCTCATCGGAGGTCAGCAGCAGGGCGATGCGACCCGGATGCTTGGGATGATCTCTGACGAAGCTCTCGACCGCCGTAACAAAGGCGGCGATCGAGCTTTTCATGTCGGCTGCGCCGCGGCCGTACAGATAGCCGTCGCGAACGACAGGCGTGAAGGGGTCGCTGCGCCAAGCGGCTATCGGTCCGGTCGGCACCACATCGGTGTGACCGGCGAATACGAATAGCGGCGAGCCAGAGCCATGTTCGGCCCAGAGATTATCGACGTCGCCAAACCGCAGTCGCTCGTTCGTAAACCGAAGCGGAGCAAGACGCTCGGCGATAATGTCGAGACAACCTTCGTCGCGCGGCGTCATCGACGGTCGCGCCATCAGCTGCTTGGCAAGTTCTAATGTCGGGTCGGACAATTTAGTGGGCTCTGAGTCGATGTCGCGTTCGTAATTTTATTGTTACCAATCAAATGTCTCTCAAGAGTTCATTCAGTCCAACTTTAGATCGCGTCTGCGCGTCGACCTGCTTCACGATCACGGCGCAGTAGAGACTGTACTTGCCGTCGGCACTCGGCAGGTTGCCGGACACCACGACCGACCCGGCCGGAATGCGCCCATAGCTGACTTCGCCGGTAGCGCGATTGTAGATGCGGGTGCTCTGGCCAATATAGACACCCATCGAGATGACCGCGCCGGTTTCGACCACGACTCCCTCGACGATTTCCGAACGTGCGCCGATAAAACAGTCGTCCTCGATAATGGTCGGCCCGGCCTGCACCGGCTCGAGCACTCCGCCGATGCCGACACCGCCGGAGAGATGCACGTTCTTTCCGATCTGGGCACAAGACCCGACAGTAGCCCAAGTGTCGACCATCGTACCTTCGTCCACGTAGGCGCCGATGTTGACGTAGGAGGGCATCAGCACGACGTTCGGTGCGATGTAAGCGCCACGGCGTACCGTCGCCGGTGGCACGACGCGAAATCCGCCCTTGCGGAAATTCTGTGGCTTATACCCCGCAAATTTTTGTGGCACCTTATCCCAGTAGTTCGTCGATCCGCCGCGCACAACGGCGTTGTCGCTCAGGCGAAACGACAGTAGCACCGCCTTCTTGAGCCACTGGTTGACGACCCACTCACCGCCACGTTTTTCCGCGACCCGCAGCTCGCCGCGGTCGAGTAGCGTTAATGCTTTCTCGACCGCGCGCTTCACCTTGGCGGGCGCTTTCTTTGGCGACATCGACGCGCGCGCCTCGAAGGCTTCGGCTATTATTTTTTCTAAATCATTCATGGAGTTTTCTCGCTGTCACTATAGTGATTCTACATAGCGTCGGATACGTTTCGCCGCCTCGATGCATTCTTTCTCCGGCGCGACCAGCGCCATGCGTACACGATCGGCGCCAGGATTTATGCCGTCGACGGTACGGGACAGATAACTCCCCGGAAGGACTAGCACATTCTCCCGACGATACAGTTCGCGCGTGAACGTCTCATCGTCCATCGGCGTGCGCGGCCAGAGATAGAAGCTCGCGTCCGGCCGGCGTACATCCAGCGCATCGCCCAGCGTGGCCAGTACCGCGTCGAATTTTGCTCGGTACTGATCGCGATTCTGCCGCACATGGGCCTCATTGTCCCAAGCGACGATGCTCGCGGCCTGAATCGGCGGCGGCAAGGCGCAGCCTTGATAGGTGCGGTAGCTAAAAAAGGACGCGAGGATCGCGGCATCGCCGGCAACAAAGCCGGAACGCAGGCCCGGCAGGTTCGAGCGTTTCGACAGCGAATGGAACGCTAAGCAGTTCTTATAGTCGCGTACGCCCATCTGGGCTATCGCTTCCAGCACTCCGGGCGGCGGCGCGGCCTCGTCGAAGTAAATTTCCGAATAACACTCATCCGACGCGATGACGAAACCGTAGCGCTGCGACAGCTCGATAATCCGCGTCCAATCGCGAATCGTCAGCACCGTGCCGGTCGGGTTGCCGGGCGAGCAGACGTAGAGCAGTTGTGTCTGCCGCCAAACTTGGTCGGGTACGCTGGCGAGGTCCATACGGTAATCGTTGGTTTCATCGGTATTCAAGAAATACGGTCGAGCGCCGGCGAGGAGCGCCGCACCTTCATAAATTTGATAAAACGGATTCGGCATCATCACGACCGGTGGCGTATCGCCACGCGGCGCGATTACGGTCTGAGCAATTGCAAACAATGCTTCGCGCGTGCCGGCGACCGGCAGAACATGTTGCTCCGAATCGAGCGGATGCTGTTCGAGATGGAAGCGGCGATTGGCCCAGCGCGCGATGCTTTGTCGCAGCGCGACGGAACCTTTGGTGGCTGGGTAGGTTGAAACGCCGTTCAGATTCTTAGCAAGCGAATCCAGCACCAGCGTCGGCGCCGCGTGCTGCGGCTCGCCGATCGACAACCGAATGGGCGGTTTGTCCTTCGGCGGTTCGATGCCTTCGATCAGCGCGGTGAGTCGTTGAAACGGATAAGGTTGTAATTCCGCGAGCCGCGCGTTCATGACTGATATAGTCCGTGGATTCCGAATTATAAGACGCCGCCATGATGCACTCCAGTGAATCGCGACCGGTTTATCCGGCACTGTGTGTTTTTGTTGGCGCCACCCTATGGGGCCTTGTGTGGTACCCGATGCGCCTGCTCGAAGACGGCGGGCTGCAAGGTATATGGCTTACGCTGATTCTTTTCGGTGCCGCGCTGCTTGCGAGTCTGCCGTATACCTACCGCGCGTTCGCGCAGTTCGCGCACGCCCCCGGTTGGTTGCTGCTGCTCACGGTGGCGGCCGGTTGGACCAATATCGCGTTCGTCGAGGCCGTGTTGCACGGCAATATCTTGCGGGTGTTGCTGCTTTTCTATCTTTCGCCGCTGTGGGCGACGTTAATGGGGTGGGCGTTTCTGCGCGAACGCGTTTCGCGCGTCTCCGCAGCGAGCCTCGCGATAGCGCTCGCCGGCGCTTTGCTGATGCTTTGGAACCAGGACATCGGCGTGCCCTGGCCGCAGGCGCTATCGGATTGGTTCGCGCTCAGCTCCGGTTTTGCCTTTGCCGTTTCCAACGTCGCGACGCGAGGGGTGCAGTCGGTGTCAATCGGTACCAAGCTCTTTTGCGTCGGGCTCGGCGTCAGCGCAATGGCTGGCGCGATTATTCTGTTTCTAGGCGCACCGGTTCCGACGGTGGCGCCGAGCATTTTCGGCGGCGCGGTGGCACTCGGTGTGTTTGGGATATTGGTAATGACGTTGCTGGTGCAATACGGCGTCACCCATATTCCGGTCTATCGCTCCGCGGTCATCACCTTCGTCGAATTGGTCGCGGGTGCGTTGTCGCAGGCGCTGCTCACCGATGAAGTAGTGACGGCGCGCGAGTGGATCGGTGGCGCGCTGATTGTGTTCGGCGCGTTATTGGCGGCGCGCGTATCGGCCCCGGTTGAGCCGAGAAACTGAAAACGAATTCATCGGATCTACAATCTCCGTCATTCCGGCGAAGCAGGCCGTGTGAAAACTCCGGTGCGGATTTTCAAGTGGGATCGTGAAT
>Ga0154757_1028_pt2 | contig 11532 bp, 10 predicted proteins | sample Rifle2008BG16ft_FD_105765 | JGI IMG/M metagenome (GOLD analysis project Ga0154757, IMG submission 105765) | Candidatus Muproteobacteria bacterium RBG_16_60_9 | reverse complement strand
CGTCGATGATGGGCGTGAGCACAGCGAGCGCGTCCGCGACTTGATTGGCGTCGGCGTAAGCGCGCACCACACTAAGGCGCCAGGGTTTTGTCTCGGCGCCATCGCTAATCATCGATAATTGTTCCAGTGCGGTTCGCGCGCGCGGCAAGTCACGCGCAGCGAGCGACGTTTCCAACAGCTGCTCGATTGCGTAGCGACGAAACTCCACCGGCGTCTCGGCCGGCAAGTTCGCGACACGCTCGGACAGTCCAGCGACATCCGCAAGACTTCGGTACACCAGCAAGCGCCGGCGCTCCAAATCCTGCCATTGCGCCGTAACGGCATCCTGCTGCGCGGTTTCGATAGCACGCAGCGCCAGCCGCCATGCCTGGCTCGCCACCAGGGCATCGATCGGATCGAGGGTTTGTTTGGTGAAGTCGTCCGGCGCCGCGACTGCCGTCGTGGCGAGCAGCGCCGAACCGAGAACTAACAGACGCGCCCACGCGCGCAAAGCCGTCAACGCGTTGTTCGCGCTCGCCGGCATACGCACGGTGGCGCTGGTGTTACACCTTCTCGCGAATGCGCGCGGCCTTGCCGGCGAGATTGCGTAAATAGTACAACTTCGAGCTGCGCACATCGCCGCGACGCGTAACCTCGATTTTGGCGATGCCCGGACTGTACAGCGGAAACACGCGCTCGACACCTTCGCCATAAGAAACTTTGCGTACCGAAAACGACGAATTGAATCCGCGGTTACGGCGCGCGATCACGACGCCCTCGAACGCTTGCAGGCGTTCGCGCTCGCCTTCTTGCACGCGGATATGCACCGTCACGGTATCTCCCGGACTGAAGTCCGGAACTTTCTGTTCCATTTGGCGTGCTTCGATCTCTTGTATAATCTTGCTCATCGTATTTCCACTCCAACCTCATTCAGCCGATCGCGCCAAAACGGCTCGACCCGGAAATCATTTTTTCCTAACGCTTGCCGGCACTGCCCGCCGACTGCTCGTCCTGAAACTCGGCCAGCAAGCGCCGCTCCTCATCACTCAACGTCACGCGCTCCAATAATTCGGGGCGCCGTAACCAGGTGCGCCCAAGCGCCTGCTGCAAGCGCCAACGGCGGATGCGTTCGTGGTCGCCGCAGAGCAGCACCTCCGGTACCGCGCGATCGGCGTACGTCTCGGGGCGCGTGTAGTGCGGGCAATCGAGCAAGCCGCCCGCGAACGAATCCTGCGCCGCCGAATTTTCATCGCCCAGCGCGCCCGGCAACTGGCGCACGATGGCATCGATCAACACCATCGCCGGCAGCTCACCGCCGGACAAAACGTAATCGCCGATCGACCATTCTTCGTCGACCTCCGCGGCGAGCAAGCGCTCGTCCATGCCTTCGTAGCGGCCCGCGAGCAAAATCAAACGCTCGCGCTTGGAAAAATCCATCACCGCGGCATGATCCAAACGCCGCCCCTGCGGCGAGAGATACAGTACCGGCGCGGGAACTACTGTATCCGCACGCGCCGCCGCGATTGCGCGCGCCAGCGGTTCCGGCCGCATCACCATCCCAGGACCGCCGCCGTAAGGACGATCATCGACCGAGCGATGCTTATCTTCGGTGTAGTCGCGCGGATCCCAGAGTCGCAACGTCAGCAATCCGGTACGAGCCGCACGGCCAGTGATTCCGAAACCGGTTACCGCCTCGAACATCGGCGGAAAAATACTGACGACATCGATCCGCATGCGCCTGAACTCGGACCGCCCTCAATCCTCGGCGTCCCAATCGACACGAATCACGCTCGTGTCGAGATCAACGTCCTGAATATAACCGGGGGCGAATGGAATCAATCGCTCGCGGTCGCCCCGCACTACCATTACGTCGTTCGCGCCCGTTTCGATCAGGTGGCTGACGCTACCGAGTTCGACTCCGGCGAGATTGACCACGCGCAAGCCTTCGAGTTCGGCCCAGTAATATTCGCGCGCACCCGTGGCCGGAAGTTGCGAAGCGTCGATCGCAATGTCAGCACCGATCAAGGCCGCTGCCACATCGCGGCTGTCGCAGCCGGCTAGCCGAGCGACCAAGCCCTTGCCGTGGAGCCGTCCTTCGAGAACCTCGATCGTTCGCACGACGCCGCCAACGTCGACGTGCCATGGACGGTAGCGCAGTATCGCTTCGCGCGGACGCGTGTGCGAAAAAAGCTTGACCCAACCGTTCACGCCAAAGAGTCCGACCACGCGACCGACCGCTATCCGGCGCTCCGGCGGTGTCGTCATTTAACGTGTCGCGTTGCCCAATGCCCGGAACGAATCACCACCACGGACACTGCGGCGAAAATTGCTGCAGCAATACGCGGATGCGACTACTTCGCCGCCGCCGCGCTTTTCAACAAGTCGGCAACGCGCTCGGATGGCTTCGCGCCCTTGCTCAACCAATATTGAACGCGCGCCATATCGACGCGGAATTTCTCTTCGGTGGCGACCGCTTTGGGGTTAAAGAAACCAATGCGCTCGATGCATTTTCCACCGGGTGCCCGGCGGCGATCGGCGACTTCAAGCCGATAATATGGGCGCTTGTTCGCGCCACCGCGCGCTAGGCGAATCGTTACCATTTTGCTTACCTCGTAAACGTGGTCGGGGCCGGGTTGGAATTGTCACACCAGCCGAATAAGGCGCGGCATTTTAACCGGTTAGCCGGCCGAAACAAAGGGTGAGCCGGGGTATTCGCGAGCACACTTGCTGTACAGGGACGTACGAATGCCGCGAGCACAGGACGCGCAGGAGCGGCGCAACGTGTGCTCGCGCCGGTGAACGGTCACGCCGCCGAACGGGCACGCCCCAGAGGGCGTGCCCCGGACTGACAAGCGTAGCGGGATGCGCAGTGCAGACAGTGCGAACCGGGGTTCAGCAGAGCCGCGGCGTCGCGCCAGGATGGCAGGTACAACGTGTCAACGGCGAACACGTGAAACATGGTTGCGTGCGCCCTAGGAGCCGGGAGCTGCTGCGGGGGTGGCGGGACGGTCAGAGTCGGCGGGTTTGGGGCTAGGCTTTTCCTCATCAAATATCGAGGGATCCAGCGGGGCCGGCGCGGCATTGGCGCCGTCGTTGATCAGGCTCCGGCGCCGTTGGCGGTAGGCCTCGCGTACGAACAGGTAGGGATCGTCCCCCGCCGCCTGATCCAAGATATCCCCGGCATCGAGCAAACGCGCGCGGATATCGATCGCCTCCCCAATCCGCAGCTTTGACCGGGTGCTGCGATCGTCCATGTGCTCCACCGGATAGGCCTCGTTGTCGACGTACAGGCCGGTGCCGTCGCGAAAGTTGCTGGGCCCGAAGATCGGCAGAACCAAGTACGGGCCTTCGCCCACTCCCCAGGTGCCTAAAGTTTGGCCGAAGTCCTCGTTGTGCCGCTCAATTCCTATCGCAGTTGCGACATCGAACAAGCCGTAAATGCCGAACGTCGTGTTCATGAGAAATCGACTCAGGTCCGACGCCGCCTGCGTGAACTTCCCCTGCAGGGCACTGTTGATCATCACCGCCGGTTCGCGCAGGTTGCTGAAGAAGTTCGACACACTCTTTCGCACTGGGGTCGGAACCACGGCACGATAACCCGTGGCGACAGGCTTCAATAGGTAGCGATCGAGCGTGTCATTGAAGCTGTACATCGCCCTATTGAACGGCTCGAGCGGATCGTTACTGCCGGCGGTCTCTTCACCGACTGACGGATCGGCGTCGCCCCCGGTTCGCTGGCCGGTGGTCGCGCACGCGGCGAGGGTTAGGCACAACACCAGCCGGATTGGCAACAGGGCTATCAGCGGTCTTGGTCGCATAAGAACCAGTGTAGGCAACTCACCGACGGATGCATGGTCGCGAAGGCTAGCGAATATCATCGATCGATGTAAAGCCCGGTAGCCAGGATCGACGCCAGCGCGGTCTGCTTCAACTTCCCAGGCGCCATCGAGTACGTCGGCGCAGTAACCGACCATAGCGGCCCCGTCGACATCGGCCCCGCGCAATGCTGGTTTGCGTATAATCGGCGCGGCGCGGCGATCGTCCGCGATTTTTTGCAACACACAACCGGGACACCCGATGATCCGCGCGGTACTGACCGATATCGAAGGCACCACCTCATCGCTGGCGTTCGTGAAAGACGTACTGTTTCCCTATGCGCGCGCGCATCTTCCCGAATTCGTGCGCGCGCAGGCCGGCAGCCCGGAGGTAAAGGCCTTGCTGGCGGACGCGCGCCGCGAGAGTGGCGCCGCGCTCGATGATCGAGCGCTGGTAGAATTACTGCTGCGATGGATCGATGAAGATCGCAAGCTCACGCCGCTTAAAGCATTGCAAGGACTAATCTGGGAAGCCGGCTACCGCAGCGGTGAGCTTATCGGTCATATCTACGAGGACGCGTATTGCGCATTGCGCGACTGGCACGACCGCGGCCTGCGCCTATACATATTTTCCTCAGGCTCGGTGAAGTCACAGCAGCTCTTGTTCGGTCACACGGCGAAGGGCGACTTGCAGCCGTTGTTCGATGGCTATTTCGACACCACGATTGGCGCGAAACGCGATCCGGCCGCTTACCGGCGGATCGCCGCGACCATGGAGATTGCGCCAGCGGAAATCCTTTTTCTATCCGACATTACCGAGGAATTGGACGCCGCGAAGTTATCGGGGATGGAAACTTATTGGCTGGTGCGCGAATCGCAAACGCCGCCACACGACGGTCACCGCGCAGCGCGTGGCTTCGATGAAATTCGGTTCAACGGCGCGAATCGGAATCGGCGCTGAACCGGCGCGCCAGCGTCACGTACGGTATTAAACCGACGCGCACGAGCTGGCGTAAAAATGGATGGGGCCGAATGGCATCGGCAAATGCCGGGCTCAATCGGTAATACATTTCGACAAACGAACGGCCGACAGCATTAGTTAGCAAGTAGCGATCGCGAAATCGGCGCAACCAGCGTACGTCCGCGACTTCCGGTGTACCGTAGGCCGCGGTCGCGATAAAGCAGCGGCTGTCACCACCCGCACTCACGTCCGCATCCACGGCGCTAACTGCCGCGGCCGTCACTTGCAAGTCGACGACATCGGTCGCGGTCAAGCCACCGTCATCGGCGACCGTCAATCGAAAACGCAAGTCACCGCCCTGCGCCGGCGCGATAAAGCTCGCATCGACCGCGTTCGGATTCGAAAGCGTAACCGTCGGACCGCTCAGTTGCGTCCAGGTATATTGGGCAATACTCGCCGGCGTCGTCGCCGCCGATCCGGCGGCGCTCAATGCCACCATCATGCTCCCCAAGACCGCTTGATCGCCCCCGGCATCGGCGGTCGGCGCGACCGCGTTGAGCACGGATTGCAGCGCCACCGCCGCATCGAGCATACCGGCGCCGCAGGTCGCGGACGTGCAGTTCGAGCCGGCCGGAAATGCACGCGCGGTCGCTTGCAACTTTTGTCGAATTTGTGTTGGCGTTAGCGCTGGGTTTAGCGCCAGCATCAGCGAGGCGACGCCGGCAACTTGCGGCGCGGACATACTCGTACCTTGAACGTATTCATAAGTATCGCCGCCCGGCGAGGGGGTCGGCGCAGCAGTCGCCGTATTCGCAACGCTAAAAATTCCGCTCGCCTGATTTAGATAATACTGTGCGCCGCCAGGCGCGCTCAACGCGACCGTCGACCCACTGCTGCTGTAGTACGCCTTGTTGCCGCTACGATCGAGCGCCGCGACGGCGATCACACCGCTGCAGTTTCCCGGTGCAACCGCGGAGGCAGCGGCGGCGGTGTTACCGGCGGCGGCGACAATCACCGCGCCGGCGGCAATGACATCGTCGATCGCGTTTTGCAGTAACGGCGTGCAAGCCGTTTCCGCGCCGAGACTCAGGTTAACGACTCGCGCTGGATTCGGATTTGCCGGGAGATACGGATCTGACACGCCGGCCGCCCAACGCGCGCCGTCCAGCACGTCCGACATGTAACCGCCGCATCGTCCGAGCACGCGTACCGGCAAGAGCTTTGCGCTTCCGTTCACACCGCTAATGCCGATGCCGTTGTTGACGCTGGCACCGATGATGCCGGCCACACGAGTGCCGTGCCACGAGCTGTTTAGTGCCGCCGTGCCGCAACCGAAATGCGCGTTTGCCTCATCGGCGCTGACCCAATCGCCGGGGTCGGCGGGGTCGGCATCGCGGCCGTCGCCATCGTTGCTGGCAAACGTGTCGCTCACGAAATCGTAGCCGGCAAGGACGCGCGCCGGATCGATATCCGCGTGCGCCAACAGCCCGGTATCGACCACGGCGACGACCACCGGCGTCGCACCGACCGCCAGGTCCCAGGCATCGGGTAGATTCGCCGCCGCCGTCTCGCTGAGCGCATCGTGCAGGTACCATTGCGCCGAATAGTTCACATCGTTTGGAATCAAGAAAGGTCGGACCCAGCGATCCAGTTCGGCGAATTCAACGCTTGGATCCTGCAACAATCGCTGCGCAATCGTTTGCGCTTGCGCGGCCGTCATCGCGTTCGGGAGCATCACGACTTCGGCGCCGCCCGACATCTGCCGTACCAAACTTAGGTCGACAGCGGCACGTTCGCTTAAGGCGCGAACACCGCTTGCGATCACCGCGGAGCCGCGCACGGTCGTGACCGCGCGACGTTTTACGATCAATCGTTGAACGGTATCCGCACTCGAGCCAAGCGCGACCGATGTATCGGCAATTGCCGGTAGCGTCGCGACGAGACTGGTGACAAAAACGGTCGCTCGCAAAATGCGAATAGGATGGTTGGCTGAGTCTCGATCCATGACTATTGTCGCCGCACCGTGACGTCGGGTTGTACGTCCATTACATCGGGCCGGTTCTGCAGGCGGCGCACGAGGTCGTTTACGGACGTCGGTGGTAGGGTCGCGCTCAGTAGGTGGGCGCCCCCTGATATGGGGCGAAGGTATGCAAGCGGCGTGCCGATATCCTTGGAAACAGCAGCCAGGAACGCGGGATCCGCAGCACGGATATCCGCACGAAAGACGATAATTAGTTGCACCACGACGACACGATCGGCCCGCTCGGCTCGATCGCCCAGTGACCCACCCGGTTGCGACAACGGCGTGTTTGTTGCGCACGCTCCTGTGGCCGCTATCCCGGCGAGGGCCGTGGCTACTACGGCCCATGCTCGCATTATTGTTGCCCCCCGCAACTGCCGCCGATTATAACCAGGAGGGGTCCTGTCGCGTGAGTCCCTTTCGTCTGTACGGCTAACGTTTTTCGCTGTTATGCATCAATACCCTACGGGCGCCGCAGCGATATGCCGGTTCGGGCCCGCGCGCCCACGGGGTCCAGACGCGTCTGACTATACTGTGGTGGCGATCCGCCGCGCACGCGGCACCATTTCCTAGCTACGAACTACATGCGGTTATTTCTCGACATCGGCCACTGCGACCGATCGGCTAAACGCGGCGTCCTTTCCGGAAGAACGATCGCCATCGTTTCCGACACCGGTGTCGACCACGGCGCCTTGTTCGCTTGCGCCGAGGGCCTGGCCGATCGCCCCGACGTCGAACAGGCGGCGAAAACCGCCGCGAGCGCCCTGGGCGACGCGTACTACTTGGCGGTAGAAACGGACACTCCGCGTCATGCCCTGGAGGAAGCCTTCGAGGGCGCGAACCAGGAAGTGCGTACCAGCGGCGAGCGCGGTCGCGCGGCGGCGCTGGCGGCTGTCGTACTGCAAGGGCGGCACGCGGTGATCGGACATGCTGGCAATGTGCGCGTCTGGCGTTGTCGGGACCAACAACTCAAACAGCTAACGCGCGATCACCTCGCGCCACGGGCCCTGCGGCGTGTCGACGTGACGCGTGCCTGCGGACTCACGGATGCGCTCGAGGCGGAATACTGCGAGGACACGCTGCAAGAAGGCGATGTGCTGCTGGTAACGAGCGCCGGCGTACACGACGTGCTTCCCGGCGCAACCATGCTTGGAATTCTGCAATCGGATCGCACGGCGCAGCAAATGGCCGATCTCCTTACGCAGCACGCCATGGCGACGCGCGCGAGCAGCTACGTCGGTGCCTGCGTAGCGCGCGTCGAAAAGCTACCACCACCAAGCACCGAGACTACCGCGGGCACGATGCTACCGATGGTCGCACTACCGACGCTCGATACTACAATCGATGATTTCGTCATCGAGAAACTAATTCTGAAAAGTCGCCGATTTCATCTATACCGCGCCGAGGATCGCGAAACCGGCGCGACTGTGGCGCTGCGATTCCCCGATCCGGCCTCGACCAACAGCGCGCGCGCGTTCTTGCGCGCCGAACGGCTCGCGCGACGCATCGATAGTCCGTTTATTTTGCGACCGATGGTGCTTCGATCCGGACGGCGCACGGCGCTCTACTCAGCCATCGAGTATCGCCACGCCGAAAATCTGGAAAAACGAATTCGTCGCAAACACGGATTGCCACTGCTGGAAGCGCTGCAACTCAGTGAACAGCTCCTCGCCGCGCTCGAAACGCTGCACGCCAACGGCGTTACCGACTGCGACCTGCGCGCACAAAATATTTTTTACGACCGATTCACGCATCAACTGTGGATGCTCGGGCTCACGCTCGATCGCGATGAAACCGCGCCGACCGACGCGCGCAAGGCACGCTCGAGCACGCTCAGTTATCGCGCCCCGGAATTGTTCGGCGATGACATGGCGAGCGAACGCAGCGACATTTACGCCGCCGGCGTGACGGTATATCGAATGCTAACCGCCGATTACCCATACGGACGGATCCGCGCATCCGCCGATTGGGAAGATGCGCGCCACTACAAGCCGTTGCGCCAACACAAGGAATCCTTGCCGGGCACGCTCAACGCCATCCTTGAACGCGCCTGCGCGGTCGATCCAAAGCAGCGCTATGCCAGCGTCGCAGAATTCGGCGCCGAGCTAAACGCCGCACGCGCACAATTCGCGGCCGACACGCCGGCGGCAAGCACGTATAGCGACACACAGGCCGACGGCACACGTTGGTCCTGGTGGCTCGCGGGCGCCCTTGCCGCCGGATTGATTGCTTACTTATTTTTTGCCTTACGCTAAAGGCAGACTCGGGAGGAAACTAAAAAACCCGTGGGCGCCCCACATCATGAGGCACGCACGAGTTCTGTGTTAACAACCAGCTACGAATTGGTGGGGGCTGATTCTTCTTCGATCGCTTTCATGCTCAGGCGAATTCGACCTTGTTTGTCTACTTCGAGTACTTTCACCTTCACATGATCCCCTTCACGCAGCTTGTCGCTGACGTTTTCGACGCGGTCGCGTGAAATTTGGGAAATGTGCACCAACCCATCCTTGCCCGGCAGGATCGTGACGAACGCGCCGAAGTCCATGAGCTTGGCGACCTTACCTTCGTAGATCATGCCGACTTCAACATCCGCGGTGAGCTGCAGAATGCGACGGCGCGCTTCTTCCCCGGCGGCGCGATCGGCCGAGGCTATCTTGATGGTGCCGTCGTCCTCGACGTCGATGGTGGCGCCGGTTTCCTCGGTCAGTCCGCGGATCGTCGAGCCACCCTTGCCGATGACGTCGCGAATCCGCTCGGGATTGATCTTGATCGTGATGATGCGCGGTGCGAATTCCGAAAGCTCCGCGCGCGGTGTGGCGATCGCCTGATTCATGATGCCCAATATATGCAACCGACCTTCGCGCGCCTGCGTCAACGCAGCTTCCATGATCTCGCGGTTGATACCTTCGATTTTAATGTCCATCTGCAGTGCCGTGACACCCTTAGCGGTACCCGCTACTTTGAAATCCATGTCGCCGAGATGATCCTCGTCGCCGAGAATGTCGGTCAGCACGGCAAACCGGTTTTCCTCTTTAATGAGGCCCATGGCCACACCCGCCACCGGCGCGGTCACCGGAACGCCGGCGTCCATCAACGATAGGCTCGCGCCGCACACCGACGCCATCGAACTCGATCCGTTCGACTCGGTGATTTCCGAAACGACGCGAATCACGTACGGGTAAACGCTCATATCCGGCAGCACCGCCTGGATGCCACGCTTGGCGAGCCGGCCGTGACCGATCTCGCGGCGCTTGGGGCTGCCGACACGTCCGGTCTCGCCGACCGAGTACGGCGGAAAGTTATAGTGCAGCATGAACGGTTCTTTGCGTTCGCCTTCGAGCGCATCGATCAGCTGCGCATCGCGCCCGGTTCCGAGCGTCGTCAAGACGATCGCTTGGGTCTCGCCACGCGTGAATAGCGCGCTGCCGTGCGTGCGTGGGAACACACCGGTGCGAACGGTGATCGGACGCACGGTGCGTGTATCGCGCCCGTCGATGCGCGGAGCACCGGACAGAATCCGATCGCGCACGATGCGATACTCGAGGTCACCGATTAATTTGACGACATTGTCCTTGGTGCCGTCGGGTGACCCATCCGGCGCGAACTTCGCGACTGCCTCGGCATGAATCTCGCTGATTCGATCCTGGCGCGCGGCTTTCTCGGCGATGCGATAAGCCTGCGTAATCGCCTCGCTGAAAGCGCCATTGAGTTTATCTTTGAGGCCGGTGTCTTGCGCCGGTGGCTGCCAATCCCAGCGCGACACGCCGGCTTCCTGGACCAGTTCGCGAATCGCGCGAATTGCCGTCTGCATCTGCTCGTGACCGAACATTACCGCGCCGAGCATCACGTCTTCCGGCAATTCTTTTGCTTCCGACTCGACCATCAACACCGCTTTCTCGGTGCCGGCGACGATGAGATCGAGTTGCGACGCCTTGGTGTCGGAAATCGAGGGATTCAGTAAATAATTTCCATCACGGTAGCTGACGCGGGCGGCGCCGATCGGCCCACGGAACGGAGTACCGGCTAGCGACAGCGCCGCGGACGCCGCGATCATCGACACGATGTCCGGATCGATTTCCGGATCCACCGACTTTACGGTGACGACAATTTGAATCTCGTTGAAGAAACCTTCGGGGAACAACGGACGGATAGGACGATCGATGAGGCGGCAGGTGAGTATTTCTTTTTCCGACGGGCGACCTTCACGTTTGAAGAAGCCACCCGGTATCCGCCCCGCGGCGTAGGTTCGTTCCTGATAATCGACGGTGAGCGGAAAGAAGTCCTTCCCGGGTTTCGCCTCTTTTTGCGCGACGACGGCCGCGAGCACCACGGTATCGCCCATGGAGGCCAGCACCGCGCCGCTTGCTTGCCGCGCGATTTCGCCGGTTTCGAGCCGAACCGCGTGATTGCCGTATTGAAAGGTCTTCGTAATTTTTACCAAGGTTCTCTCCCGCTTTACTTGCGCAGCCCAAGCCGCTCGATCAGATGGCGATAACGTTCGCCGTCCACCTTTTTTAAATAGTCGAGCAACTGACGCCGCTGATTCACCATCTTGAGCAAGCCGATGCGGGAGTGGTGGTCCTTGGGATGACCCTGGAAATGACCCGACAGATCGTCGATGTGCGCAGATAGGAGCGCCACTTGCACCTCCGGGGACCCGGTGTCGCCCTGGTGGGTTTGGTAATCCTGCATAACCTTGGCCTTCTGGTCAGCCGTAAGGGACATGTAACTACCTCGTTTGCCGTCGCTATTCGTAA
>Ga0154757_1163_pt10 | contig 11785 bp, 9 predicted proteins | sample Rifle2008BG16ft_FD_105765 | JGI IMG/M metagenome (GOLD analysis project Ga0154757, IMG submission 105765) | Candidatus Muproteobacteria bacterium RBG_16_60_9 | reverse complement strand
ACACAAACCCGCACTCCCTTCAGCGACGCAAAATTGCGCTCCAGGATTTCGATAATTTTCTGCGGCTGCCGCGAATTTATTTTAATCACGGTATCGAGCAGCGGCATCGGCTGCCCGGCTGCCTCGCCGTGAGCCACCATGGCCTTCACGTCCTTCGGCAAACAGCTGCCACCGAAACCGCAACCGGCGTAGAGAAACGAGGCGATCGGCGCCACCACGCTGCGACCATCTTGCATCGGCGTCGTGAAATAACGCGCCGCATGCACACCGCGCATCACGTCCACGACGTCGACCCCGCCCAGTCGCGCGCACAAATTACCGATTTCGTTCGAAAACGAAATTAGCGCGGCGAGCACGGCGTTCGACGTGTACTTGATCATCTCGGCGGTCTTATTGTTGGTACGAATGATCGGCACGTTTGGAAACGACGCATACAGCTTCGCGAGGACCTCTATGGTTCGCGCGTCGATACCGCCGACGACTATTCGGTCCGGCTCCATGAAGTCGCTGACCGCGACACCTTCGGTTAGAAATTCCGGATTCATTCCGACGCCGAAGTCGGCACCGGCTCGCTTTCCCGACGACTCTTCCAGTACCGGGAGCACCACGCCGTCAGTCGTTCCCGGTACCACCGTGCTCTTTACCACCACGACGTGAAAATCGCGTTTGTCACGTAAGGCTGCGCCAATATCGCGCGCCGCCCGGCGGATGAACGTCAGATCGACATGTTCGCCATCGAACGGCGTACCCACCGCGATAAACGTTACCTCGCTCGCGAGAATCGCCGCGCGCAAATCCGTTGTCGCCCGCAGGCGCTTGCCCACGTGACGCCGCAGTAAATCCTCAAGCCCAACTTCGTAAATCGGCGTTTCGCCGCGATTGATCCGATCGACCTTGTCGCGATCGACGTCGACACACACCACGTCATGCCCAACCTCGGCGAAACAGGCGCCGGTCACGAGCCCGACGTAGCCGGTGCCGATGATCGAGACCTTCATTATGCCTCCTCCGCCTGACGATTGTGGTGGTACCAGATCAGCGAGCGGCGTAATCCATCGTCGACCAGAATGCTGGGGTTGTAGCCCAAGTGGCTGCGTGCCTTCTCGATGATGGGGCAACGGCGATTGGGGTTGTCGACCAAGTAGTCGGCTTCCGCGCTCTTGCCGCGCACCCGCTTGCCGCGGTAGCCAAACAATTCACGCGCGGTCGCAATTACTTTCTCGGCCAACTCCGCCATGGAAATTTCGGGTCGCTCGATACCGATGTTGTAGGCCTCGCCGGGATGACCCTTCACCAGTACTTTGTAGTAACCAGTAATCGCGTCGGCGCTGTAGCAAAACGTGCGCTTCGGCGATCCATCCGAATACATAACAATGTCTCGACCGCTAAAAACATCCCGCGCGAAATCCGGCAACACGCGACCGTCGGTGATTTTGAGACCCGGCCCATAATTGTTAAACGGTCGCGCCATCTTCACCGGCACACCGTATTGGCGCGCGAACGTGACGCATATCGTTTCGCCGAATCGCTTCGACTCGTCGTAGCAAGCGCGCGGACCGGTGCACGATACGTTACCGCGATAATCCTCCGGCGTCGGGATCGCGTCGACGGAGGGATCGCCGTAAATTTCGCTCGATGAGTAAAACAGAACTCCCTCAACCGGTCGCCCACGTTCGGCTTGGCGCACGCTGTAATCCAACAGATTGCGCAGCCCGTTGATATTGGCATCGATCGTCTGTAGCGGATATTTTCGGTAAAACTTCGGTGAGGCGATGCCGGCGGCATGAATGATGTACTGAAAGTCGCCCATATCCGCGGGTAGCGGCTGAATCATGTCCTGCCGCACCACTGTAAGATTTGGATCGCTGCGCAGCGCCGTAAGCCAATCCGGCGTGCCGCGTACGAAATTGTCATAAACCGTCACGCGGATTTTGGAGCCGGCGTCCGCATGTTTGTTCCAGTGCAGCGCCGCCAGCACCAAGTAGTATCCGAGAAAACCGGCGCCGCCGGTGATCAACAGATTTTTCCCGGCAATCTGCGCGAATTCTTCACGCAGGTTTGCGCGCAAGTATTCAAGGTCTCCATCCAGAAACTTTTCGAGCGAGGGCAATGTCGTAGTCATACGATAGTTATTTCTTCACAAAAACTTTTTAATTTGATTCAAAACCGAGCACGCCTTTGCGCGCGTAGAACGCCTCGGCGTAACGACTGGGGGAATTGCACTCGACACCGCGCAGTCGTAGCAGCGCCATGAACGTATCGCGCGTGAACCACTGCTTGTCTTGCTGGCTCGCGAAGCACTCCACGATGTTGCTCACCTTGGCGTCGCATTGCTCCGCGGTCACCGGCACAAAGAAGTTCGGCGCGCCGAGATCGCCGTCGTACTTCGGAATTTCGTATTCGAGAATTAGATGATCGCGAAAGCTATTCCAAGTTAGTTCGCAGGTCAGTCGATGGTCCTGGTGCAAGTCGTGGCGCGTGTGGGTCAACACCAGATCCGGCGATACTCGCCGTTTCAGATCTTCGAAATACTCCTTGATGCGCGCACCCTCGAATGGAAAGAAGCTGTTGCGAAACTCCTTAATTTCGACATGCTGTCTTGCCACATTGCGCAGAAACCGATCGGCACTGGCTTTCGCCTCAGCGGCACGGATCGCCGAGGAACTAAGGACGATCCAGTGAACTTCCAAATTCGGCTGACTCCGCGCCAACCGCAGTATCGTCGCGCCGCAACCGATTTCGATGTCATCGCAGTGGGCGCCGATGCATAACAAAGTGCGCAGTGGAACCGCGGAACTGCCTAACGACAACCCCAACATTATCCTTGCTCACTGAAATCATCGCCGCAGCGACGGTTGCGGATCGATAACGACCGGCCTTTCATTTCTTCCACATCGCCCACGGTGTTTCCCCGCGCGCATACATGTCATCCAAAGTGATTTTGTCCTTGAACGTATCCATGGAGGCCCAGAATCCTTCGTAACGGTGGGCCCGCAGGCGCCGCTTCGCGATCAGTCGTTGAAACGGTTCTTCGACCAATTCCTCGCCTGGCTTCATGTGCTCGAATATTTGTTTTCGCAGGATCATGAATCCGCCGTTAATCCAAAAGTCGCTATCGCGCACGTGCTGAATGTCGAGCACCCGCCCGTCGCCGTCGCTGCGCACCCCGTGAAACGATTGCGATGGGCGAACGCTGAGGAAGCTTCCGATGGCGTCGGACTTTTTGAATTCATCGATGTACGCGGCGAGCGGTAGATCGGTCAGGCCGTCGCTGTAGTTGGCAAGAAACATTTCCTCGCCATCCAAAAACCGCTCGACCGCCTTCAGGCGTTGACCGACATTCGATTTCAAGCCGGTATCGACAAAGGAAATGCGCCAACTGTCGATGTCGCTGTTATAGAGCTTGATGGTCTTGCCGCCGTCGCTCATGTCGAAGTCATTCGACATGCATTCGTTGTAATTAAGAAAAAACTCTTTTATCAAATCGCCGCGGTAGCCGAGACACAGAATGAAATCGGTATGACCGTGGTGGGCGTAATACTTCATCAAATGCCACAGAATCGGACGTGGGCCGATGTTCACCAAGGGTTTGGGGATGGTGTCGGAATACTCGCGCAAGCGCGTCCCAAGACCCCCGCAGAACAAGACAACTTTCATATTGCTTCGCTTTCGCCTTTTCTTTCGGACAGTTACCGTCGATGCTTGGTATTCAGGATAGCAGCCATTAGGTACGCCTGTCAGACGTCGAACGGCTGCCCCTAACTCGTCGCTCGGCCTTTTTCCTCGCCGAAAACTCAAGTGTTCGGTGGTAACGGCGGCACGGCTACGTGAGCGGCGTTATGCGCGCAGATCGCGCTGCTCGAGGGCAACCCTAGGCCGTGGATCGCTGCGCGACCGCGCCGCCCTCGGGTGCACGCTCCAGCCAAATCTCGCGCCAATACGTGAGATTGCTGCGTGGGCAGAACAGACGATACTTTGTTTTCGTGGCCCGGCAATACACGTCGTGCAATACGATGCAAGGATTGGAGAAGGAAAGCATCTTTCCGGTCTTCTCATCGAGTATTCGCCGCACCCGCTTTACGACCCGATAAGTACCGCCACAATACCGAACCATTTCGGCGTCGAACCACAGTCCGCGATTGCGGCTGTTGCGATCGAGCGTCGCCAGAATTTCGTGATACGGTTTCACTCGCACCAGCTCACCGGGCTGGAGATCGAGAATCGCGGTCGGGGTTTTTTCGCAACGTCCGGTGCGAATCGGATACGGCTTCGCGCCGCAACGCGCCGCGACCCAATCGTACAATCCGATCAGAACGCGATAACCGATTCCGAAGTCGACCAACTTGCGGTAGGCGGAAAACAAAACCGCGCCGATCATTTCGCCGATCGGCTGACGATTGGTGACGACGTCGCGCACGTACTGGCGCAGGTCCCACCATTGCAGCGGCTCGGTGTACGTCAGCAGTTGCGTCGCTTGGCAGCGATACACCTGCGCCGCAGCATCGACGACGCCGGCACGCTCGAGGTCGCGCTCGGTGCATTTCGCCGTCGCTGTCGTATTCGACGGTGCGACGTCTGCATCGCCATCGGCACGCTTGAGCCATGCCTCGCGCCAGAAGAGAAAGCAACCGGCCTCGCAGCCACCATGCGCCGTTCCTTCACATCGTGTGCCGATGAGATGCACGGTATCGCGCATGCGCAAGCCGCCGCCTTTGTCGACGGTATCGCACGTTTTGTCGGCACGCTTGTAGACTTGAAAACGCCGGCCGCAATAGCTCAGCATTTCCGACATGAAGGGAAGATTTTTGTGCGCCCCATCCGGCCCCAGCGTGGCCAAGATTTCTTCCTTGCTGCGCACGACCACCCACTCGCCCGGACGCAGCTGCAGCGGGCTTGAACTCGACGTCATACACTACCCCCCAGTTCGCCGCGTATCGGCGATATTTTAATGGTAGTCAAAAATAAGCGCGTGATTATAAATGCGGAAATTTTGAACGGCAAAGGGTAATACGACTTCGCCATGCGGTTTAACCGCTTTTCATGCTGCAAGCGGGACGCAACTTACGACGATTGGGCAATGCACACCACTCCGACCGCCACCAGCAGAGTTCCGACGATTCGTAACGCCCCGACCGGCTCGTGCAACAGTAGCGCTCCGAGAAACATGGTGAGAATAAACCCGAGTCCGACGAACGGATACGCGACACTCACGTCAACGCGCGCCAGAACCAGCAACCAAGTAGCGACACTTAGTCCGTACACGCCAAGTCCGCCGAGAATGTAAGGATTGATCAGCGTTGCGTGTCCGATATCGATCCATCGCTCGGTGTCCATGGCACGCTGGATCGCCGCGCTGGCCATGCCGAACTTCAGAGCAATTTGGGCAAGCGCCGATAGCGCCACGCTGATCAGGACCAAACTGAATATTTTCAAGCTCATTGCGCGCCCTCTGATCGATTGTCCCGCCACGCAGGATTCACCACGCGACATCATCACGGCCCGTGTCCACGAAATTTCCGCCGAATGAGCGCGGAACCGGCCACATGCCCGGAAGTTGAGCCAAGGCCTATATCTCGTAGCACAACGAGGCTCAAATCGCTCTAGCCTCGCTCTAGAACATCTGCTGTACTAACAGGATATTACAAATTTCGCCTGCGGCGGACGGTCGCCATGCCGCATGGGGCACTGATAATCGCCGATGCCATGCTTCAGTTTTCCGACAATTCGGCGCCGGCACGCTAGCCAGACATGAATATGGCTCGATACAAAAAAAACTCGCCACCATTGTGCGTCGATCTGGACGGAACGCTGGTCCGAACCGATACCTTGGTCGAACAACTCCTCACACTTGCACGGCGGCCCCCCGCCGTACTGCTACGACTACTACCGGCCTTGCTACGCGGTAAGGCAAAGTTTAAATCGGCGGTATCGGGCGAAGTTGATCTCGATGTCAGTACCCTGCCCTATAACCGTGAACTACTTGCCTATTTACGGCAGCAAAAATCCTCCGGCCGAAAAATAGTTTTGGCGACGGCGGCGAATCAAAGGATAGCTCACGCCGTCGCCAAGCACCTGCAGCTGTTCGACGCGGTCATCGCTTCGAACGACCGACACAATCTGCGCGGCCGCGCCAAGGGCGACGCCTTGCGCAATCAATTTGGAAACAGCGGCTTCACCTATGCCGGCAACGATCATATGGATCTACCGATCTGGCACCTGGCTCGCGCCGCGGTCGTCGTCAATGCACCTACCCGACTGATACAGCAAGTCCGTGATCTCGTCACGGTCGAGCATCAATTCGATCGGCAGGTCTCGCGTTGGCGGGCGCTACTGCGGGCGATGCGGCCCTATCAATGGATCAAGAACGGTCTCGTGTTTGTGCCGATGATGACGGCGGGCGCGTTCCTCGACGCAATATCGTGGCTGTACGCCGCCACCGCGTTTGCATCGTTCTGCGCGACAGCCTCCGGCATCTATCTGATCAACGACCTGTTTGACGTTGACGCGGACCGTCGCCACCGTCAAAAGTACACACGACCGTTCGCCTCCGGCGATCTTCCGCTCGGCGTTGGATTGATCGCCGCGCCACTGCTGCTTGCACTGGGACTTTCCATCGCGCTGTACGCCGGTGTCGCGCTGCTCGTTACGGGTTATGCCGTATTGTCGATCACATACTCGATCAAGCTAAAGGAATTGCCGTTGGTCGATATCTTCGCGCTGTCACTGCTCTACACCGTCCGAATGCTCGCCGGCGGTGACGCAACGGATCATTCGGTTTCGTTGTGGTTATTGGGATTCTCGGGATTCTTCTTTTTCAGTTTGGCGACCATTAAGCGCGTCGCTGAACTTAAAGCAACCGACCCGCAGGAGGCCGCGTCACTGTTGGCGCGGCGGGGCTACAGCCCGGGCGATGTTTCGGCGCTGCAAGCGATGGGAATCGGATCGAGCTTCGTGTCCGCACTCGTATTGGCGTTATACGTTCAAGACAACACCGCAATCCACCATCAATACCCGAAGTTTCTGTGGGGCATCGTTCCGCTAATCTTGTTTTGGCAATGTCGCCTATGGCTGTCGACCTCACGCGGCTACATGCTCGACGATCCGATCGTCTACTCGGCCAAGGACTGGGTCACGTATGTGGTAGCACTCGCGGTTATCGCCGTGCTGGCGATCGACACGCTCTATTGATCGAACTGATACGCCGACAAATAAGAGCGGAAATCGGTATTTCGTTTTCTCCTACAAGCAATACGTCGAACAAGTAATGCAGCGTGCTAACGACAATTCGCAGTGGCAGCTAGGCCTCGTGCTACTAGTTGCGTTCATCACCCGGATCGCTTGGTGGATTGGGCATGTAACCGCGATTGAGAACGAAGGCGCTGAATACGCGCGGCTCGCGATGAATCTGCGCGACGGCGTTGGTTACGTCGGTATGCTCGGCGGCGAGCAGGTGCTGTTCCCGCCGCTGTATCCGAAGCTCATTGCCCTATTCTCGCTCTTCGTCGGAGATCCAGAGACCGCCGGCCGACTGGTATCGCTTGTTGCCGGGCTGGCGCTCGTTTTCGCCATTTACCGTATCGCTCGCGAAATCTTCGGGAACTCGGTAGCGCTGATTGGAGCGATCCTCGCCGCGCTGCACCCGCTGCTCGTCGGCCTTTCCGTGACGGTGTATTCCGAATCCTTATCGGCGGCACTCATCTCGCTCGGGCTTTACGCGACGATACGGATGATTCGTCAGCCGTCGTTCGGGCGATCCACCGTCGTCGGACTTCTATTCGGAGTCGCCTATCTCGCGCGCCCCGAAGGACTTGTGTTCGCAACGATTGCCGCCGCCTTCGTCGCCATCGCCGCAATCAGGCAACGTCAGCCTGCGCAAATCGCGGTACGCCACATCGTCACGTTGCTGCTGGCGACCGCGATAATGGGTTCTCCATACGTGACATTCCTGTCCGTCGGAAGTGGCACGCTGCTGTTCGAAGGCAAGACCCAAGTCAATGCAGTCGTTAATGACCGCCTGCGTGCAGGCATGAGCTACCCCGAGGCCGCTCGTGGGCTGGGACCAAACATGGAGCTCGACGGACCCTACCTTGTCGCGGATCAGTTCGAGTTGTTGCAGCATCGCCGCACCGACCCGCTCGAATTCCTTTCCCCGATTATGTCGAATCCGTACGCGAAGGTTCGTTCGCTGGTTTACGACGTTGCCACAAGCCGGCCCCTGGGATTGCCGTTCGTGGGTCTTTTGTTCGCGATCGGGCTGACCGCCCTACGTTGGTGGCGAACGTCCCTGGTCGAGGGTGGCTTGTGCCTAGCGTTTCTTGGGTTGCAGATCAGCACCCTGCTACTGCTCGAGTTTCGGTTCGAGCGATATCTATTTCCAATACTGCCGCTGTTATTACCGTGGGCCGCAGCCGGTATTGAGCGGCTCAGTTACGTGGCGTCGCGGTTGGCGCAACGTTTCGTTTCCGGCGCTCGCGCAAGACACGCGATCAGCATCGCGATAGGTGTCGGACTCATCGTGCAACTGCAACTAATAGCCTTTCCCGCGACGGTGGTCGAACTCGACGAATCGCGCGACGTGCATTTGCGTCACGCAGGTAACTGGATCAAAGAAAACTTCGATCACCCTAACCCAACTATCGCGACCAATGGCACCGTCGTACCGTACTATGCGCACGGCACCTTGCATTACCTGCCGTTCGCTCCCGCGCCTCTGGCGCTGCGGTACCTCCACACGATCCGACCGAACTTCGTCGTGGTTGTATCCTCGGATAAACGCCAGGCACCGTACATCGCGGATTGGCTGCAACGCGGCATCCCCGATCGCTGCGCGGTGCCCGCCACCGTTGTCCGTGGCCCTGACGGAGAAGTCGTAAACGTCTGGCGTTGGTCATGTGCCGATGCGAACACGGACGCGACCGCCTCCTAGCGCCGCGAAAGATTCGCACCATGCTGAACGATCCCGGGTCCGCGACGAATGCACGGCGTTTCGCGTCCTCGATCTATCGACGCCTACTTCCGCTGCTCGTCGCTAGCGCTCTGGCTGCCTACGTACTACTAACCGACGACTTTTATCAGGCCGACGGGTTCCTAAGGCCCCTTGGATGGTTCGGCGTCGTCTGTGTATTTGCGCTGTTGGTGTTGGCACTGAGCCAGCTGACTCCGTGGCAGAACTCGGGGGTTTTTTTTGCATTGGCACTACTGGCACAGGCAAGCGCGCTGCAACTAGTCGATGCCGGCCAACATCCGGCACCACAACACTACGTCCGGTGGACCGAGCTCCTGGATTCGCGTCATGCCGGTTTCGTAGCCGCTCTGCTTGCAATTACCGTGGTGCTGGCACTTAGCGTCTACCGCTGGCGCGATCGAATCGGCTTTCCCCGTCGCGCCCGTAGCGGCTTCCTGCCAATCGCGCTGCTGTTGATCCTCATGGCGTTTGCCACGGTGTCGGTCTCACCACGACTTTTGCGCACGGTCGGTGAATTGATGCTCGCGAGTTGGGTAGTCGTGGTAGGAGCGCTCAGCGTCGCCCTCGCCGCGGCGATGGCGCCGCCTCTCGCAGTGACACGAAGTTGGGATCGATTTCGCGATGCGCTACGGACACCAAGGGTTGCTGCGGTTTTTCCCTGGGCGCTGGCATGTTGGGTTTTCGTCGCGTCGGTGGCGCTAAATACTGTCGCGTTCGACCGCATCCCGCATATTCCCGACAGCGTCGCCTATCTATTTCAAGCGAAGTATTTCGCCGAGGGGCAGCTCTACTTGCCGGCGCCCGCGGACTCCGGCGTCTTCCCCGGGCGCAATCACGACACCTCCGCATTTTCGGTGCCACACACGATCAACGATGGCAGCAAGTGGTACGGCATTTTCCCGCCCGGTTGGCCGGCGCTGCTTGCCATGGGAGTACTACTCGGCGCGCCGTGGATAGTGAACCCCATTATTGGGGCGGCGACCATCCTGCTCGTCTACAGCTTAATCGCCCGGCTTCACCACCGCGGCATTGCCCAGGCAGCAATTTCGTTGCTGGCACTGTCGCCACAGTTCCTGGCAATGTCGGCCAGTTTCATGTCGCACCCCTTCGCGCTGCTGTGCGCGCTGTTAATGTTCCTCGGCATCGAACGTGCCCGCACCGAATCATTTGCATGGGCGGTCGTTGGCGGGGTCGGCTTGGGCGCATTGGTCCTGGTTCGACCTATCGAGGGCGTACTGCTTGGCACGATCGCGGGACTATGGGCGCTCGGCATCGCCGGTACACGGTTGCCGGTCGGCCGGTTGCTCATGTTCGCGGCCATCGCCGTGGGGATAGGCGCACTGCTGTTGCCCTATCACGAAACCTTAACCGGGAATGCGTTATACGACCCGATCACCAAGTACTTCGACGAAACCTACTACCAAGGTTCCAATCGACTCGGCTTCGGCTCGGAAATCGGCAACGTGGACTGGAAGACGGATTTGGATCCTTTTTCCGGTCACGGTCTTCGCGACGTAGTTTTCAACACCAACCAAAATCTTTATATGCTCAACTTTGAGCTTTTCGGTTGGGTATTCGGATCGCTGTGGTTCGCGGCGCTGTTCATACTCTATCGCCTGGCACGGAAAGCGGATTTCGTATTCGTTGCGACCCTTGCCGTCGTGGTCGTCGCGTACAGCTGCTACTGGTTCAGCGGCGGACCGGACATCGGCGCCCGCTATTGGTACCAAGCGATCGTGCCGCTGACGCTCCTGACGGTACGTGGAATCGACAGCTTGCGACGCCATCGACACGACGCGTCCGACCCCGCCGATGCCCGCTTGATGTTGTTCCTCGCCTTGGCGAGCCTGACGGCGCTGATCAACGTCGCACCTTGGCGCATACTCGACAAGTACCACCACTACCATGACATGCGCGCCGACATACGCCGCCTCGATCGCATTCACACATTCGGCAACAGCTTAGTGCTGATCCGATCCGCGCGCGCGGACCATCCGTTCGCGGAATACGCCTCCGCGTTCGTTTTCAATCCGCCGCTGCTAACTGGGACCGGAACTATTTACGCACGCGACCTCGGGCCGGACGTTCGGGCGCGACTGCAAGCGAGTTTCCCAAGTCGACCGGTGTGGGTTATCGAGGGATCGTCGTTGACCGGCGGCGCAATGCGCATCGCCGAACGACCGCCGGCCCACGCGCAAAAGCCAGACGCGTCGCCACGCTAATTTGGCGGCACGTAATATTTTGACGGTTCAGTCGGCGCGACACGCAGAACAAGCGCCGTCCGCTCGCGACGATCGCTAAAAGATCGTCACTCGCGGTATCGGAACTACAAACTTTCCACCCCAGTCGCGCACGTAGGATATTTGCTGGGCAATTTCGTCCTTCAAATTCCACGGCAGAAAAAACACATAGTCCGGTTTGGTTTCACGTATCCGATCCGGATGATGGATCGCAATGCGCGTACCGGGGGTGTACTTGCCGTACTTGTGCGGATTGCGATCGACGGTGTAGTCAAGGAAGTCGCTGCGAATGCCGCAGTAGTTCAACAAGGTGTTGCCTTTACCGGGCGCGCCATAGCCAACGACTGATTTTCCCGCGCGCTTGGCGCCGATCAAGAATTCAAGGATTGCGCGCTTGGTCTCGCGTACTTGCTCGGCGAAGGAAAAATAAGTCTCGAGCCGGGTAAAACCGGCGCCGATTTCGCGCTGCCGCAGCTCGCCGACTCGCGGCGTTACTGTTAGTGCCGCATTCTCCGTATGCCGCCCGAATATGCGCAGCGAGCCGCCGTGCGTTTCCAATTCTTCGACATCGAACAACGTC
>Ga0154757_1132_pt7 | contig 11921 bp, 7 predicted proteins | sample Rifle2008BG16ft_FD_105765 | JGI IMG/M metagenome (GOLD analysis project Ga0154757, IMG submission 105765) | Candidatus Muproteobacteria bacterium RBG_16_60_9 | reverse complement strand
CGGCGATCGCGCACATCGCCGCCTACAAATCGGCCGTCATCGCGGTGCCGCTGTTTGTCCTGTTCGGCGAGGACGCGCTTGAGTTTCGCCTGCGTGATTCGGGAGCGAAGGCGATCATTACGGATCGCACGAATTTTCCGAAGGTGTCGGCGATTCGTGCGCGCTTGCCCGATTTGCACACGATCATCGTGGTCGGCGGTGGCGGAATCGACGGCACGGTCGACTACGCCAGTACCGTCGCGCTTGCGTCGGATGCGTTCACGCCAATCGCGACGCGTGCCGATGACCCGGCGTTGATCATTTATACCTCCGGCACCACCGGCCCGCCAAAGGGCGCGTTGCACGCGCAGCGCGTGCTGCTCGGGCATCTGCCCGGCGTTGAGTTCCCGCACGAATTTTTTCCGCAACCGGGCGATCTCTACTGGACGCCGGCCGACTGGGCCTGGATTGGCGGCCTGCTCGATGTATTGCTGCCGGCCTGGCATCACGGCGTGACCGTGCTCGCGCACCGGTTTCCGAAGTTCGATCCGGTGGCGGCGGTCGACCTCATGCGCCGTCACGAGGTGCGTAACGTGTTTCTACCGCCGACGGCGCTGAAGATGATGCGCCAAGCCGACGTGTCGGCGAAGCACGGCGTTTGGCTGCGTTCGATCATCAGTGGCGGCGAAACGCTGGGTGCGCCGCTGCTCGAATGGGGGCGCAAGACTTTCGGTGTTTCGATCAACGAGATCTACGGTCAAACCGAATGCAATCTCATGGTTGCGAACTGCGCCGGCGTCATGCCGCTGAAACCGGGATCGATGGGTCGCGCGGTGCCGGGACACGATGTTGCGATTGTCGACGAGCGCGGCACGAAACTGCCTGCCGGTGCGATTGGGCAAATCGCCTGTCGCCGTCCCGATCCGGTGATGTTTCTCGAATACTGGAACAATCCGCAAGCGACCGCCGCCAAATTCGTCGGCGATTGGCTGCTGACCGGTGACATGGGATCGCAGGATAAGGACGGGTACTTCTGGTACCAGGCGCGCGTCGACGACGTGATTACGTCGGGCGGCTATCGCATCGGGCCGGGCGAAATTGAAGATTGCTTGCTGAAACATCCGGCAGTCGGCATGGCCGCGGCGGTCGGCGTGCCGGATGCGTTGCGCACCGAAGTGGTAAAAGTATTCGTCGTGTTAAAGCCCGGACTTCGCGGCGACGATCAACTGGCGCGCGACATTCAGCAACACGTCAAGACACGACTCGCGGCGCACGAGTACCCGCGCGAAGTTGAGTTTGTCGAGTCGCTGCCGTTGACGGCGACCGGGAAAGTGATGCGACGCGAATTGCGTGCACGCCCGCGAAAGTCATCGTCGACGTAAGTGCGGTACTAAACGGTACCGCTCAAAACTAACTACGCAACTCCGGGCGATCGCGAAAATATTCCAACGCTTCGGGGTTCGCGAGCGCTTCGAGGTTTTTCACGGGATCGTTGTGCACGACGTTGCGTACCGCCAGCTCGACGATCTTGCCGCTCTTGGTGCGCGGGATGTCGGCGACTTGCAGAACTTTTGCCGGCACATGGCGCGGTGTCGTATTGTCGCGTATTGCTTGTTTTATTTTCGCGATCAGCATGTCGTCGAGCGTGTGGTCGGGACGCAGCCGCACGAATAGAACGATGCGCACGTCGCCGTGTTTTCCCGGCGGCCAGTTCTGACCGATTACGAGGGAATCCACGACCTCCGGTAATTGTTCTACCTGCCGATATATTTCCGCAGTGCCGATGCGCACGCCACCCGGGTTTAACACCGCGTCCGAGCGGCCGTAGAAAATCATGCCGCCGTGTCGGGTCAGCGCTACGTAATCACCGTGACACCAGACGTTTGGAAATTTATCGAAATAGGCGTGCCGGTATTTGCTCCCGTCCGGATCGTTCCAAAATTCGATCGGCATCGTGGGGAACGGCTTGGCGCAAACCAGTTCGCCTTTTTGCTCGATTATGGAATTGCCGTGCTCGTCGTATACCTGAACGTCCATGCCGAGCCCGCGACACTGAATCTCGCCGCGCCACACCGGCAATATTGGGTTGCCGAGCACGAAGCAGGAAACGAGATCGGTGCCGCCGGCGATCGACGACAAGCAGACGTCGGCCTTGATGTTGCGATACACGTAGTCGAAGCCCTCGGGCGCGAGCGGACTGCCGGTCGAAAAGATCGCGCGCAGCTTGTCGAGCTTGTGCGTTGCAATCGGCGCCAAATTTTCCTTGGCGATTGCGTCAATAAATTTTGCCGAGGTGCCGAAATGGGTGACGCCTTCGGCATCGGCGTAGTCGAACAAGATGGCGCTGTTGCCGTCCAAGAACGGCGAGCCGTCGTACAGTATCAGCGTCGCGCCCGATGCTAGGCCCGAGGCCAACCAATTCCACATCATCCAGCCGCCGGTGGTGAAGTAAAATAATCGATCGCCGGGTTTAATATCGCCGTGTAGTCGATGTTCCTTTTGGTGTTGCAGCAGCACGCCGCCGGCACCGTGCACGATGCACTTGGGCACGCCGGTGGTGCCGGAGGAGTAAAGGATGTAGAGGGGGTGATCGAACGGTAGATACGCGAACGTCAGTTCGGTCGTCTGCGCGTGCGGTGCGACAAAATCAGCATACGACTGCGCGACGCGAATCCCGGTGAGATCCTGCTGTGCGTAAACATACGGAACGATCACGGTTCGTTCGACCGAGGGAAGCCTGGCGCTAATTCCGCGCAGCTTGCCGAGGCAGTCGACGATCTTGCCGCGATAGTAGTATCCGTCCGCCGCAATCAATAACTTCGGCTCGATTTGCCCGAACCGATCGACCACGCCTTGCACACCGAAATCCGGCGAGGCGGAAGAAAAAATCGCGCCGAGGCTCGCGGTCGCGAGCATGCACACGATCGCCTCCGGCATATTCGGTAAGTAGGCGGCAATGCGATCGCCCGATCGGATGCCCTGGGCGCGCAGCGCGGCGGCGAGCTGCGCGACGGCCAGATACAAATCGGCGTGCGACAGCCGCCGTTTAATTCGGTCCTCGCCCCAGAACACCAGCGCGTCGGACGTGTCGCGACGTTGCAGAAGGTTTTCAGCGAAATTCAGCCGTGCATCCGGAAACCATTTCGCACCCGGCATACGGTGGCAGTCGATCAGCACACGATCGCCGCGATGCGGTGCGATCACACTGCAGTAGTCCCAGAGTGCGCTCCAAAAGTCCGCGGGAGAATCGATCGACCAGCGATATAGCGCAGCGTAATCGGCGAAGCTTTTGCCGTGGCGCTCGTTGACCGCGCGCATAAAGGCGGCCAGATTGGTCTGCGCTGCACGCTCGGGTGTCGGCTGCCACAACGGACGTGTATTCATATCCGGATTCCTTTGCGCTCGATCGTGCCGTAAACCACCGCCCCAACTCGCAATTATTAGCGCAGCCTATTTAATAGACTGTATTGATATATTTTCTTTGGCCCTGGGCCGGATCATCTCTAAACTCTTGCCCTAACGTAAAGGCCATTCGTCCCATTTGGCTGCGCGAGTGCGCGGGCGAGAGTAGGGGAAGTATCCGCAGATCGGTCAGGTGTTAGCAATGCGGGTAGGTGGCGATCTCAACTGATTCTGCGACAGAGGGGTGTATAGCAATGGGAAATCTACCGGAAAGTGCCAACCTGAACAAAGACTGGGCCGAGAATCCACGCTGGAAAGGTGTGCAGCGCGGGTACGGGCCGGATGAAGTCATGCGGTTGCGCGGCTCCGTGCAGATCGAACATACCCTGGCCCGGCGGGGTGCCGCGCGGCTGTGGAAGGACCTGAACAGCACACCATTCGTAAACGCGCTCGGCGCGCTGACCGGCAACCAGGCAATGCAGCAGGTAAAGGCCGGCCTGAGAGCGATCTACCTGTCCGGTTGGCAGGTGGCTGGCGATGCCAATCTCGCCGGCGAGATGTACCCCGATCAGTCGTTATACCCGGCCAATTCGGTTCCCAATGTCGTACGTAGCGTCAACAACGCCTTGCAGCGTTGCGACCAAATTCAGTGGATGGAAGGCAAGCGCCCGAGCGACGCCGACTATGTCGATTATTTCGCGCCAATTGTTGCCGACGCCGAAGCTGGTTTCGGCGGCGTGCTGAACGCCTTCGAATTGATGAAGGGGATGATCGCCGCCGGTGCCGCCGGTGTGCATTTTGAAGATCAGCTCGCGTCGGTGAAGAAGTGCGGCCATATGGGCGGCAAGGTACTGGTGCCGACGCGCGAAGCCGTGGCCAAGCTCGTTGCGGCGCGCTTGGCGGCGGACGTGGTCGGCGTGCCGACAGTTCTAATCGCGCGCACCGATGCCGAGGCGGCGGACCTCATCACCTCTGACGTCGATGAAAACGACAAACGTTTTTGCACCGGCGAACGTACCGTCGAAGGTTTTTATCGCACCAAGCCCGGCTTCGACCAAGCGGTTGCCCGCGGTCTGGCCTACGCACCGTATGTCGATCTCGTGTGGTGCGAAACCGGCAAGCCCGATCTCGCGTTCGCGAAGAAATTCGCCGAGGCGATTCGCAAACAATTTCCGGACAAGATGCTGTCGTATAACTGCTCACCGTCGTTTAACTGGAAGAAGAATCTTGACGACGCCACGATCGCGAAGTTCCAGAAAGAACTGGCGGCGATGGGTTACAAGTTCCAGTTCATCACCCTGGCCGGTTTCCACAGCCTGAACTACTCGATGTTCAATCTGGCGCACGGTTACGCACGCGAGCAAATGAAGGCGTTCGTTGAACTGCAGCAGGCGGAATTCGCGGCCGCTGACAAGGGGTTCACCGCGGTCAAGCATCAACGCGAGGTGGGAACAAGCTACTTCGACGCCGTCACGCAGGCTATCGAAGGCGGCCGGTCATCGACCACGGCGCTCAAAGGCTCGACCGAAGACGAACAGTTCTTCGAAGCCAAGGAAACCAAGAAAGTCGCGGCGGTTAAATAGTTTTTTGGTGTAGTTTTGTAGGCCGCATCCGGCGACGCCGGGTGCGGCCTCATTTTTTTCAGGCCCCGACGGGCTGAAGCCGCGGCTATTTTGGGTTACCCTACCGGCTTCACAAAATACGACGTCTGCCTGACGAGGACACCATGAGCACCGCAGCCGCTACCACCCGCAGTCTACCCGCCGGAGTCGAAATCAAAGCCGCGGTCACGCCGGATTTCGCGCAAATTCTATCCCCCGAGGCACTCGCCTTGGTCGCGAAGCTGCACCGCGCCTTCGATCCGCGGCGTAAAGAATTACTGGCGCGGCGCGTAGAGCGGCAGCAAGCCTTGGATGCCGGTGCGCGACCGGACTTCTCACCCGAAACCAAAGCTATCCGCGAGGGCAAGTGGACCATCGCCCCGATCCCGAAGGACTTGGAGTGCCGGCGCGTGGAAATTACCGGACCGGTCGAACGTAAGATGATCATCAATGCGCTCAACTGCGGCGCCGATGCGTACATGACCGACTTCGAGGACTCGAACACGCCGAACTGGGACAACCAGATTCGCGGCCAGATCAATGTGCGCGATGCGGCGCGGCGTAACATTAGTTTGGAGCAGGGCGGTAAGCAGTATCGGCTGAACGACAAGATCGCCACGCTGTTGGTGCGTCCGCGCGGATGGCATCTGGAGGAAAAGCACGTATTGGTCGACGGCCAGCGCGTGTCCGGCGGAATTTTCGACTTTGCACTGTTCATGTTTCATAGCGCCAAAGAACTGATGGCGCGCGGATCGGGCCCGTACTTTTATTTGCCAAAGCTTGAGAGCTACCAAGAAGCGCGCCTGTGGAACGAAATTTTTTGCATGACACAGGATGAGCTCGGCATCCCGCGCGGCACGATTAAGGCAACCGTATTGGTCGAAACGATCTTGGCTGCTTTCGAGATGGACGAAATTCTTTACGAGTTGCGCGAACACAGCGCCGGGCTGAACGCCGGTCGCTGGGACTACATCTTCTCCTGTATCAAGAAATTTAGAACCGACAAGAATTTTTGTCTCGCTAATCGCAGCTTGATTACGATGACGGTGCCGTTCATGCGGGCGTACGCGCTGTTATTGTTAAAGATTTGCCACCGGCGCAACGCGCCGGCGATCGGCGGCATGAGTGCCTTGATTCCGATCAAGAACGATCCGCAAGCGAACGAAAAGGCGCTCGCGGGTGTGCGTGCCGACAAGGCGCGCGAAGCCGGCGACGGCTACGACGGCAGCTGGATCGCGCATCCCGGTTTGGTGGATTTGGCGATGGAGGAATTCAAGAAGGTGCTCGGCGACAAGCCGAATCAGTTTGGCAAGCAGCGCGACGACGTGGCAGCGAAAGCGGCCGACCTTCTAAATTTTCAGCCCGAGCAGGCGATTACCGAAGCCGGTTTGCGCATGAACATCGATGTCGGCATCCAATATCTCGGATCGTGGTTGTCCGGCAATGGCTGCGTGCCAATTCACAATCTCATGGAAGACGCGGCGACCGCGGAAATCTCGCGTTCGCAGGTGTGGCAGTGGATTCGCTCCGCCAAGGGCAAGCTAGACGACGGCCGCAAGGTCACCGCCGATATGGTGCGCGCAATGATTCCGCAAGTGCTGGAGGGAATACGCAAGGAACATGGCGACGCCACGTTCAAACTTATCCCGTATACCCAGGCCGCTCAGATTTTCGAACAGATGTCGACGGCGGAGAGTTTCACCGAGTTTCTGACGTTGCCGCTGTACGAGAAGCTCGACTAGGAACAAAGGAATTTGGAACCGCAGATGAACGCAGATACTAATAGATTGCGACCTAAATTTTTTCTCTTATCCGCGTTCATCTGCGGTTCCCAAATTCTTAGCTGTTCACCCGCCCGACTGTTTGCGTTTGGCCGGCGCTTGCGCGTCGGCGCCGCGGTTAAAAAATTCCGGATCCATCATTTCGATGAAAAGGCGCGCCTGTGGCGTCAGAAATTTTCCGCGACGTAGCACCGCTCCGTAGGATCGTTTGGGGAAGTACTTGTCGAGCGGGAGGACCGCCAGCCGCTCGGCGCCGGTAAGGCAGATACTCGTCACGATCGAAATACCGAGTCCAAGCTCGACATATTTCTTCACGACTTCCCACCCGCCGGCTTCAAGCGTGACGCGATAGTCGAGATTGTGCTGGTGAAACACGGTATCGACCACGCGCCAGGTAGACAGATGTCGCGGCGGCAGAATCAATCCGTGCGGGCTTACGTCTTCGAGCTTGATCGGCTTCTTGCGCGCCAGCGGATGATCGAGCGGCGTGATTAGCACCGGATCGTAGGTAAAAATCGGGTGATAGCTGATGTCATCCGGCGTGTCGATCATCGAGCCGACCGCAAGATCGACCTCATCCGCGCGCAGCATCGCGAGCCCATCGCGACCGGTAACGTTTTGCAGCTTGATCCGTATGCCCGGATGTTCGGTAGCGAAGCGCTTGACCAGGCGCGGCATTAGATAGAGCAGGGTCGATTCGCCGGCAGCGATGGCAAGTTCACCCGACGTTACCCGTCCGCTTTCAGCGGCGAAGGTTTCCGCCAGCGCATCGATGCCATGCACCAGCGGCTGCGCCAATTCGTAGAGATTACGCCCGTCCGGGGTCAGGTGGATTTTCGGGCCGCGGCGCTCGAACAACGTAACGTTCAGCTCGCGTTCAAGCGCTTGGATCTGCAATGATACCGACGGCTGACTCAGGTACAAGCGTTCCGCTGCTTTCGAGACGCTTCCAGTCTGTGCGGCGCTACAAAAGGCGCGCAGCTGCTTGAGCCGATTCTGCTTGTAGTAGAGTCGATTGCTGGAGCGTCCCACGCCGGTGCTCGGAAAGTATTGGGGATTCACCAATATTCAATACCCGAGCATTCGCTATGTCAATTAACTTGCTCGGAGACCGGGCGATTTTATTCGGACTCGTGAGGCGTCGCGTCGCGCACTGCTGCGCGCGATCCACGCGTCAGGACAATTCCGACGCGCGGTACGCGACGATTGTCGTTATACTACGCGACGGCCCAGTGCCATCGGAAAGCAGGAGAGCAATTACGCATGAAGTACCAAAAGATTCAGGTCCCCACCCAGGGCCAACGCATTACCGTCAACCCCGACAACACGCTAAACGTTCCCGATCAGCCAATTATTCCTTTCGTTGAGGGCGACGGCATCGGTATCGACATTACCCCGGCGATGCAGCAGGTGGTGGGAATGGCGGTTAAGAAAGCCTACGGTGGAAAGCGCGCGATTGTCTGGATGGAAGTGTACGCCGGCGAAAAAGCCGCCAAGGTATACGGCGACAATCAGTGGTTGCCGAAAGAGACACTCGAAGCGTTGAAAGAGTTTGTTGTGTCAATCAAGGGTCCGCTCACGACACCGGTTGGTGGCGGTATCCGTTCGCTCAACGTCGCGATTCGCCAGGGACTCGATTTATATGCCTGCGTTCGCCCGATTCGGCACTTTCCGGGTGTGCGTACGCCGATGAAGGATTCCGATCACACCAATATGGTGATCTTCCGCGAGAATACCGAAGACATTTACGCCGGTATCGAATGGGCGGCGGAAACCGCCGATGTCAAAAAGGTTATCGATTTTCTGATAAAGCAGATGGGAGTAAAGGAAATCCGGTTCCCGGACACCTCGGCCATCGGCATCAAGCCGGTTTCACGCGAAGGCTCCGAGCGCCTGATCCGCAAGGCGTTCAAGTACGCGATCGACAACGACCGCACGTCGGTGTCGCTGGTGCACAAAGGCAACATCATGAAGTACACCGAAGGTGCCTTCCGTACCTGGGGCTATGAACTTGCCAAGCGCGAATACGGGGCGCAGCTTATCGACAAGGGTCCGTGGTGTCGTATTACGAACCCCAAGACCGGTAACGAAATCGTGGTGAAGGACGTGATCGCGGATAACTTCCTGCAGCAAATTTTGCTCAAGCCGGAAGACTACGACGTAATCGCGACCTTGAATTTGAACGGCGATTACATTTCCGACGCGTTAGCGGCGCAAGTTGGCGGCATCGGCATCGCGCCGGGCGCGAACATCGCTGACGCGGTCGGTGTGTTCGAGGCCACCCACGGTAGTGCGCCGAAGTACGCGGGTAAGAATCGCGTCAATCCGGGTTCGCTCATCCTGTCCGCCGAAATGATGTTGCGCTACATGGGTTGGACCGAAGCCGCCGACCTGATTATCCACGGCATGGCCGGGGCGATCGCGGCGAAGGAAGTTACTTATGATTTGGCGCGAGTCCGCACGGCAATCACCGCGCCGCAGCGCAAGGCGGGCGAGCGCCAGCAGGCGGAACAAGAGTTGGAACGCTTGATGCCCGGCGCCAAACTTGTGACAACGTCAGGATTCGGTGAGGCGATAATCCATCACATGGGCTGAGGACTCGCTTTTACACGATGACTACGGGCATCAATGGCGTGGCGCGACGCATAAAGAAAAACCCGACCGTAGTCGGGTTTGAGGGTGTTCGGTTCGATTTGAAATACGCGAGTTGCTACTTGGAAAGCGCGCGGATATGGGAGGCCTGCGGACCTTTGGGGCCCTCTTGTACTTCGTACTCGACTTGTTGGCCTTCTTTCAGCGTCTTGTAACCGTCCATTTCGATCGCGGAGAAATGGGCAAAAACGTCATCTCCACCATCTATTGGGGTTATAAATCCATACCCCTTGCCCGCGTTGAACCACTTCACGGTTCCTGTTGCCATTGACATCCCCCTAGCATCGGCGGGAACGAACGCCGCCGTCGAACATCAAAATACAGCACCCGCCCAGCGACACGCCGTCGCTGAGCGAACGCGAAGCCATCATCCTTCATTTTGACCGCTAGTCAAGCGTGTACACCTTGGCGGGTCCCGCAATGCAGGCGCCAACAGGCTCAAAATTCATGCCACGGGATGTAGGGTTGATATTTTGGCTCGCGGTCTCAAAATGGAGGCCCGACTACCCGGCTTGGCGCCGGCTACGCCCTTTAAGACACTGGTCTAAGCTTGCAAATATGAACGAGAAACACCCACAAACTCCCGAAGGTCCCATCGTCCAGGAGGCACGCCCCAAGCTCCAGCGGCCGGTACTTTATAAAGTAATTTTGCTCAATGACGATTTTACTCCGATGGAGTTCGTTGTGATCGTATTGGAGCGTTTCTTTCATAAGAACCGCGAAGACGCGACGCGCATCATGTTGCATGTCCATCAGAAGGGAATCGGCGTGTGCGGAATTTACACGCGGGAAATTGCGGAAACGAAGGTGCAACAAGTCCTTGGCTTTGCGCAGGAAAATTCGCACCCGTTGCAGTGTACCTTGGAACCGGAATAGTGAAGGTATGAATGTTGCAAGCTAATTGGCGTGGAGGTTGAGCAATGCTTTCGCAGGAACTTGAATTTTCTTTGAACGCCGCGTTCCAGAGCGCAAGGGAACGGCGCCACGAATTTATTACCGTCGAGCATTTGATGTTGGCTCTTCTCGACAACCCGAGCGCTTCGCGCGTGATTCGCGCTTGCGGCGGCAACATCGATGACCTGCGGCGAAATTTGCTCGCATTCCTGAGCGAGAACGTACCGCTCCTGCCGACCAACAGTAAAGTCGACACGCAACCCACCATCGGATTCCAGCGCGTCATTCAGCGCGCGGTACTGCACGTGCAAGGCGTCGGCAAAAAAGAAGTGACCGGCGCCAACGTGTTGGTCGCCATTTTCGGCGAAAAGGAATCGCACGCGATTTATTTCCTGCACAAGCAAAACATCAGCCGCTTCGATGTGGTGAATTTTATTTCGCACGGCATCTCCAAGGTGCCGGGCGAAGGCGGCAACGAATTGCCGGCGCCGGAAGAAGCGGACGACGGCGCCGTGCAAGGTGAACGCAGCCCGCTCGATTCTTTTTGTGTGAACCTCAACGAGCTGGCGCGCCAGGGAAAGATCGATCCGCTTATCGGTCGCGATCGCGAAGTGGAGCGCACGATTCAAGTGTTGTGCCGGCGCCGCAAAAACAATCCGTTGTTCGTGGGCGAAGCCGGTGTCGGCAAAACCGCGATCGCCGAAGGGCTCGCCAAAAAAATCGTTGATGGCGAGGTTCCGGATGTTTTGGCGAAGAGTACGATCTACGGGCTCGACATGGGCAGCCTGCTCGCGGGCACGAAATATCGCGGCGATTTCGAAAAGCGCCTGAAGTCAGTGTTGCACCACCTGCGTCGCCAGGAGCGCGCAGTTTTGTTCATTGATGAAATTCACACCATCATCGGCGCCGGTGCCGCCTCCGGTGGCGCGATGGACGCCTCGAACTTGCTGAAACCGGGATTGTCGACCGGCGAACTGCGCTGTATCGGGTCGACCACGTATCAGGAGTATCGCAACATCTTCGAGAAGGATCGCGCGCTGGCGCGCCGCTTCCAGAAAATCGACGTGACCGAGCCGACCATGGATGAAACCGTCGAGATCCTGCGTGGCTTAAAAGAGCGCTTCGAAAAGCATCACGGCGTGCGCTATACGCATCAAGCGTTGCGCACGGCCGTTGAGCTGTCGCATCGTTATATCAATGATCGTCATTTGCCCGACAAGGCGATCGATGTCATCGACGAAGCCGGTGCCGGGCAGCAATTGTTGGCGCCGAGCAAGCGCAAGAAGACAATCGGCGTACACGATATCGAAGCGATCGTGGCGAAGATGGCGCGCATCCCACCGAAGACGGTGTCGACCTCCGATCGCGAAGCGCTACGCACTCTCGAGCGCGACCTGAAGATGGTCGTGTTCGGGCAAGACGATGCCATTGCAGCGTTGTCCACCTCGATAAAGCTGGCGCGCTCTGGTCTCGGGCACGCGGAGAAGCCGGTCGGGTCGTATTTATTTTCGGGGCCAACCGGTGTCGGCAAGACCGAAGTTACACGCCAGTTGGCGCGCGTGCTCGGTGTCGAGTTGCTCCGCTTCGACATGTCCGAGTACATGGAGCGGCA
>Ga0154757_1078_pt2 | contig 12090 bp, 9 predicted proteins | sample Rifle2008BG16ft_FD_105765 | JGI IMG/M metagenome (GOLD analysis project Ga0154757, IMG submission 105765) | Candidatus Muproteobacteria bacterium RBG_16_60_9 | reverse complement strand
CGACCTGCACGCGATTCTCGGTCCGGCCCAGTTCGAAAGCGAAGTCGCCGCGCGCACCAGCGTGCCCGGGGTCGCCACCGGCCTCGCCTGGACGCCGGTCGGTGGAGATATTCTTTTTATAGAAGCGTCGCGCGCGCCCGGAAAAGGAAATCTCATCCTGACCGGCCAACTTGGCGAGGTGATGAAGGAAAGCGCACAGGCGGCACTGTCGCTAATTAAAAGTCGGGCGCCGAGCCTGTCGCTGGACCCGAATGTCTTCGAGCGCAGCGACATTCACGTACACGTCCCGGCCGGCGCCATCCCCAAGGACGGACCGAGCGCCGGCGTGGCGATGTTCGTCGCCCTGGTGTCGTTACTCACCGGTCGGACCGTGCACGAGGACATGGCCATGACCGGCGAAATCAGCCTGCGCGGTCTCGTGTTGCCGGTCGGCGGAATCAAAGAGAAAGTGCTCGCAGCGGCACGCGCCGGCATCAAAACCGTGCTGTTGCCGAGCCGCAACCGCAAGGACGTGGAGGACATCCCCGCCTCGGCGCGGGCGCAGCTCAATCTGGTTTGGATCGAGAACGTCGATCAAGCGGTGCGCAGCGCCATTGGCGAAATCGCGAATCCCATGCGCGAGCGCGCATAGCAGGATAAACAAGAGGGTCTTTTCGTCGCCTGCGCGTCGGCAACGGCGGAAAACGTTGCGCCCGCCCGCTACCCCAGCTTTCGCGTTTCGGTCGAATCGGGCGCGTCGAGATCGGGCGCGCCGGACGCCATTCATCGCGCGCAGCCCGCGGAGCCGCGCGGTGCGTCTGGAAACACTGAAACCAAAATCGGGTCAAAACCGTTGCAGTGCACAACTCACGGGCAAAACGACGCCCGGTTTGCCGCGTGCTTGACAACGGTGCTACGCGCGCGCGGCCGGCGCACGACGTTCGAATTTGCCATCGTGTGGAATGGCTATACTAAAATTGAACGGGTGCAGGGATGCATGCTCAAACCATGACAGCACAACCGAAACAATAACAACGCGGAGATCGAGAATGACGACCTAGCGACAACCGAACACAACGAGGAAACTTGCTATGCCTCAACAGACATCCATGTTTACCGACCTAATCGAGAAGGACCGCGCGACTCGGCAAAATCTGGAATGGCGCGGCACTTTGCTGGAGTACCTCGATAAGGTCAAAGCTGAGCCGAGTATTACCAAGCTCGCCCACTCGCGCATGTACGAGGTGATCACGCGAGCCGGATTACGCGACATCGGCGATTCCGACGATCCCAAGCTCAAGCGCCTCTTCGGTGATGAGCCGCTCAAGATTTATCCTTTTTTCAACGAAGAATTTTTCGGCATCGAGCCGACCGTGGCGCAGCTCGTGCGCTACTTCCATTCGGCATCGCTCCACGGCGAGGAAAGCCGGCAAGTGCTCTACCTCATGGGGCCGGTCGGCGCCGGCAAAAGCTCCTTGGTCGAACGCCTGAAACGCGGCCTCGAACAAATTCCGCCGGTGTTTGCCATCGAAAGCTGCCCCATGGCCGAGGAGCCGCTGCATCTGATTCCAAAACATCTACGACCGAAATTCGAGAAGACTCTCGGCGTGCACATCGAAGGCGAACTCTGCCCAGTGTGCCGCTATCGACTCAAGGAAGAATTCAACGGCCGCTACGAGGACGTGCCGATCGCCACCATGACATTCTCGCGCCACGAACGACGCGGTGTCGGCGTGGGGCCGCCGGTCGATCCGAACAACCAAGATACCTCGGTGCTGATCGGCTCGGTCGATATTTCCAAGCTCGACACTTTTTCCGAAGGCGACGCGCGCGCGCTCGACTTAAACGGCGCGTTCAACGTCGGCAACCGCGGCATCACCGAGTTCATCGAAGTGTTCAAGAACGAACCGGAATACCTGCATACCATGATCACCGCGACGCAGGAAAAATTCATCCCTGCGCCCGGTCGGCACGGCACGGTGTACGTCGACACTTGCATCGTCGCGCACTCGAACGAAGCCGAGTGGCAACGCTTCCGCGGCGACCCGACCAACGAGGCGATCCTCGATCGCATCGTCGTGGTCAAGGTGCCGTACAACTTGCGCCTGTCGGAAGAAACCAAGATCTACCAAAAGCTGCTAGACCTATCGGATTTTCGCGCGCACATCGCGCCGCACACGCTCGAATTTGCCGCCATGTTCGCACTGCTGTCGCGCCTGGAACCGACCAATAAGTGCGATCTGATGACGAAGCTGCGGCTCTACAACAGCGAGGAAGTGGTCGAGAAAGGCAAGACCGCGCGCACTAACGTGCGTGAGTTGCAGGACGACACCCGGCGCGAAGGCATGTTCGGCATCAGCCCGCGCTTTATCATGAAGGCGATCGACAACGCGCTCGCCGAGAATGCGGAAGGCATCACGCCGATCAGCGTTCGCGAGTCGCTGATTCGCATGATCAAGGCCGCCGACATGGGCGACGATATGCGCAAACAATACTTGGAATTTCTGCAAGACACCTTGCACAAGGTGTATCTTGAAATTCTGGAGAAGGAAATCACCAAGGCGTTCGTGTATTCGTTCGAAGAGCAAGCCGACACCTTGTTCCAAAATTACCTGGATCACGCCGAGGCCTACGTCAACAAGACTCGCGTCAAGGATCGCAACACCGGCGAAGAGCTACAGTCAGACGAAGGCTTTCTGAAATCGGTCGAAGAACAGATCGCGGTCGTCGGTTCCTCGGCGCAAGGATTTCGCCAGGAGGTGATGGCGTTTCTCTGGGCCAAGAGTCGGCGCGGCGAGAAGGTGAGCTACAAATCGTACGAACCCTTGAAGGAGGCGATCGAGCATAAGCTCATGAACTCGGTACGCGAGATGAGCCGCGTCATCACCAAGGCACGCACGCGCGACGAGGAGCAGGTAAAGAAGTACAGCGACCTGGTGAAAGGCCTGTTGGAGCGTGGCTACACGGAATATTCGGCCGACGTCATTCTAAAGTACGCGGCCAATAATCTATGGAAGGACTAACCGGCTAGGGACGCGACCCATGCAAAAATCCATTTTCCGTCCGTATGTCGAGGCGGAAACGCTGCGATCGGACCGCAGCGCGCGTGATCGTTCGCGCCATCGCCAAAAGGTGCGCGAATCGATACGCGAAAATATCGCGGACATCATCGCCGAGGAATCGATCATCGGCCAGAGTCGCGACAAGGTCGTCAAGATTCCAATCCGCGGGGTGCGCGAATTCCGCTTTATATACGGTGACAACGCCCCCGGGGTCGGTACCGCCAATGGCGACGTACAACCCGGCCAGAAAATCGGCGCCGCCGAACAGGAGGGCCAGCAACCCGGCGGTCCCGGACAGAAGCCCGGTGTCGACTACTACGAAACCGACATCACGCTCGAAGAGCTGGTCGATATCATGTTCGAGGATCTGAACCTACCGAATCTGGAACGCAAGAACTTGCGCGAGATCCAGGTCGAGGCCACGCGCAAACGCAAGGGATACCGCAAGGTCGGCGTGCAGACGCATCTCGACAAGCGCCGCACCGCAATGTCGCGCATCCGCCGTGCCATCGCCTCGGGCGCGCCCCCGCCGGACCCGACGACCGACGCTACCCGCTTTCCGTTTCATCGCGACGATTTGAAATATCGCCGCCTGGTGCGCGAAATCCGTCCGCAATCGAACGCCGTCGTATTATGCATTATGGACACCTCGGGTTCGATGGACACGATGAAGAAATATCTAGCGCGCAGCTTCTTTTTTCTGCTGTATCGTTTCGTGCGCACGCGCTACAACAAGGTCGAGGTGGTTTTTATCGCGCATGACGCCGAAGCGCGCGAAGTCAACGAGGAGGAATTCTTTACCAAGGGCGAGTCCGGCGGAACCATCATCTCCAGCGGCTACGCCAAGGCGCTCGAAATCATCCAAGCGCGCTACCACCCCGAGCACTGGAACCTCTATGCGTTCCATTGCTCCGACGGCGACAACTGGATCACCGACAACCCGCAGGCGGTACGGACCGCGCAAGAGCTGTGCGCCCTATGCAATCTTTTCGGCTACGGCGAAATCAAACCACTCAATTCCGGCTCCTACGGCAATTCCTTGATGGAAATATTCGCCCAGATTCAAGCGCCGAATTTCTTGAGCGCCGTGATCGAAAGCAAAACCGATATCTGGCCGACGTTCAAGGAATTCCTCACGCACGAGTACCTCGCCGAGACCGCCGCTTCCTAGTCATGGCGCGCACCTGGACTACCGCCGATCTGGAACAGTGGGACGAACGCATTCGCACCAAGGCGGAGGAATTCGGCCTCGCCTGCTTTACCCAAGAGTTCGAGGTCTGTGACCAAGAACAAATGCTCGGCTACATGGCCTACCACGGCATGCCGGCGCAGTACCCGCACTGGTCGTTCGGCAAGGCCTACGAAAAGCTCAAAACGCTTTACACCTACGGCGTGTCCGGCCTGCCCTACGAGATGGTGATCAACGCCAATCCGTCGCTTGCCTACTTGATGCGCGACAACTCCTTGTGCCTGCAGCTGCTCACCATCTCGCACGTCTACGGCCACAACGACTTCTTTCGCAACAACTACATGTTTCGCGACACTCGGCCGGAATCGACCATCGGACAATTTAAACTTCACGCCGACCGGATTCGCGGCTACCTGGAAGATCCATCGATCGGGCCGACCAAGGTTGAAGAAACGCTCGATGCTGCGCATGCGTTGTCGCTGCAATGCCGCCGGCACACCGCGATACGCAAGCTGTCCGCGGACGAGCAACGCGAGCGAGCGCTCGACGCGGCGCGGCCGGCAAAGGACCCCTATGCGCGAATTCATAAACCCCAGGAATACCGGGAGCCGGATCTATCCAAAGTGCCACTGGAGCCGGAGGAGGACCTGCTCGCCTTCATCGCCGCGCACAACCCGTACCTGGCCGAATGGCAGCGCGACTTACTGCGCATCGTGCACGGGCAGTCGCAGTATTTTTTGCCGCAAATCGAAACCAAGATCATGAACGAAGGTTGGGCCTGTTACTGGCATCACAAAATCATGAGCAGCCTCGAGCTGCCGGACGATTTACACATCGAGTTCTTGGTGAATCACAACCAGGTCGTGCGCCCGCACGTCGGCAACCTCAATCCCTATCACGTCGGCTTTATCCTTTGGCACGACTTGGCCAAGCGCCATGGCGGGGACGCGGGCAGCACCGCCCCGGCGACGCTCTTCGAGGTGCGCGAATCGGAACGTGACGTGTCGTTCCTGCGGCGTTTTCTCACGCGCGAGTTGATGGAAGAAATGCACATGTTTGAATACCAGCGCCAGGAAGACGCGCTGGTCGTATCGCGGGTTGTTGATGAAGACGACTGGGAAGCCGTCAAGCAGACGCTGCTCAAGAACATCGGTATGAACACCGTGCCGGTGATACGCGTGATCGACGCCGACTTCGGACACAACCGCACGCTACGCCTGGAACATGAACATGACGGTCGCGATCTCGATCTCGATCACATGGAACGCACGCTCAAACATGTCCACCGCTTGTGGTCCCGGCCCGTGCTGCTGGATACCCGCCTAAAGGAGGAAGCGGCTACGTTCTCTCAAACCGAAAGCGGCTTCGAGCGAATGAAAAATTAGACGGTCTAGTCTTCTGGCTAGCCCCAAAAAGACTACCATTCAGCTGGCCAAAGACACCGCTGATAGGGCATTTGCCGCTGCAAACCCCGGAAAATAAGCCTTGGTCCGAAATTTGCAACATTTCCCGCACATGGGCATGGAGCCGTACTCGTGTCGCAGCCAATGACAAGCACGCAGCAACAAGGCGATGACAGGCCGTGGGTACTCATCGTGGACGACTCGCGCGTCGTCCGCCGTACCATCCTGAACACGCTCGGGACCGCATTCAACGTACTCGAAGCCGGCGACGGCGCCGCCGGGTGGCGCATGCTGCGCCAGAACAGCCGCATCGACGTCGTCATCAGCGACATCCAGATGCCGGAGATGGACGGCTACAGCCTGATCTGCAAAGTGCGCGCGGTCGAAGATCCGGCGCTGCGCGAGGTCCCCATCATCGTCATCACCAGTGCCGAAGACGACATCACCCGCGAACGGGCGTACGCCTGTGGCGCGAACGATTTCATTCTCAAGCCGTTCCACGCCGATCAGCTGATCAGCTGCGTGAGTAACCAGATTGCCGAATACCGCAAGACCGCGACACCGCTCACCACCAACACGCCCGCGGCGACTGCGACCAAACCCAAGGCCGACGTGGTGCCGATTACGATTGCCGATACCGGTCCGGGGACGATCGAAACGGCGCTCGACCATATCGACACCGGCCTCAACATTTTGCGCGGCTTAAAAACCATCTCGATCGCGCCGCACGCGCTCAACTTGGTGATGCGATTCCTGCCGCTACTCAAGTATTGCAATACCAAGTACAACCTGGGAATGGACCGCGAAATCGCGACCTTCCAACAACGCATCAACGCGGTGCGTAACGCACCGACGCCGATCAAGCAACCTGCTCAGTGAAGGAACCACCCGGGCGGACGCCCGCGGAGCTACGCGGTCAAGTCCGAAATCGCCTTATCGATGAAATCCGCGGACCGCTCCTGAACGAAGTGCCCACCCTCGGGCAATTCGATCGGCGGCGGGCAGCCACGTATATGCGTGCGCATAACGCGCATTACTGCCGGCCCGAGAACTGGATCTTTCATTCCGATCACCATCAAGCTCGATCCGTTCCATTGCGTGCGCCACCAATCGCGCGCCGCGCGCGAGAGCGCCGCGCCGTCGGCATCCGGACGATCCGGTACTAAATTCGGGAAGCGGCGCACACCGGCTTTGTAACGCACATCCAGAAACGGCGCGTCGTAGGCGGCGCTTTCCGCCATGGAGAGCTGCGGACAACTGCGCAGCATGAGCCGACCAACATTCATGTCGGGATTCGCATTACTCCAGGCACGCCAATCGGAAAAACCTTTGCCGAGCGGCAGATCGCCGCTGGCAAAGGCAGTATTCATAATCAGCAGGCCGCGAAAGCGCTGCGGCATCTCTGGGGGCAACGTCAGCCCCAAGAGCCCACCCCAATCCTGACATACCAGTACGATTTGCTGGAGATTCAGCTGCTCGATAAACTCGACCAGCATGCGCCGGTGCATCGCGAACGTATAGAACGCATCGTCGTCGGGTTTATCGGCGCGACCGAAGCCGATTAAATCCGGCGCCACCACACGGTGACCGGCGCGCACGATCGGCGCGATCATGTGCCGATATAGATAACTCCAGGTGGGCTGGCCGTGCAGGCATAAAAACGTTATCGCACCCGTGCCTTCGTCTAAATAGTGCACGCGAATGCCGGCCAGACCGGGTGTTTCCAGATAGCGCGGGGCAAAATCGAAGCCGGGAAGCTGCGCGAATCGCTCTTCCGGCGTACGTAGTATGTTCACGCGGCGCTGACACCGCGGCACAATTCCTGCTCCTGCAGGGTGCGCCACATAATTTTGCCACTTCCGGATTTTGGCAAGGCATCGACAAACTGAACGATGCGCGGGTATTTGTACGCGGCCATCTCGCCGCGAGTCCAATTGATGATGTCCTGCTCGGAGATGTTTCCGCGCGCAACCGGCTTCAGCACCACGACCGCTTTGACGGTTTCACCTCGACGCTTATCGTTGGCGGAAATCACGCAGACTTCTTGAATCGCCGGATGGCGGTACATCATGGACTCGACTTCGGCCGGCCATACTTTGAATCCGGACGCGTTGATCATGCGCTTCAAGCGATCGGTCATGAAGAAATAGCCGTCTTCATCAACTCGTCCGAGATCGCCGGTACGGAAAAAACGCTGCCCGTCGATATCGACGAATGTTTCCTCGGTCGCTTGCGGATTGTTCCAGTAACCGCGAAACACTTGCGGTCCGCGCACGACGATTTCACCCGATTCACCCGGCGGCAATTCGCGCCACGTGTTCGGATCGACCACGCGTGCTTCGACGTCGCAGATCGGAATACCGAGACACTGGCGCTTAGGGCGATCGGGCGGGTTGGTGTGGGTCGGCGCGATCGTCTCCGACAGGCCGTAGCCTTCGACGTAGCCGAGACCGAATTCGTCGTGCAGCTGCTTGGCGACCGCTTCCGGCATGGCGGCGCCGCCACCGCCAACCTGCCGCAGACTCGATAAATCGTACTCGCCGAGCCGAGGGTTCGCGAGAAAATCCACCACCATGGTAGAAATAGTTTTCCACGCCTTGACGCGATAGCGCTCGATCAACTGGGCGGCGACGTCCCGATCCCAACGCGACATAAGCACGACGGTACTGCCGGTATAAAGCGGCCCGCTCATGCTGCCTTGCATGCCGGTCACATGGAACAGCGGCAAGGCGGCGAGGCGCGTATCGTCCGGCTTATAAGCAAACCAAGACTCGCCGACGACAATGGTATGCATGGCGCTGCGATGCGTGTGCATGCAGCCTTTCGGAAAACCGGTGGTGCCCGAGGTATACGGCATGACGCACAGATCGTCCGGTCCGACGGTCGACGGGCCGGGCCGATGGTTGCGCGCCAGCGCGGCAGCCCAGGGCGTCACGCCGGGTGCACTGATTTTCTCCCGCAGTGCGCGCACGAAATCGGGCACCGCCAGATCGGTCGTCGCCCGCAGATAATCCGAGTACGCGCCGACGACGACGTGTTTCAAACCGTCGGCGAATAACGTCACCGCCTCGGCGAAACGATCCTGCGTGGTGATCAGCGTGGTGGCGCCGGTATCGACGAGGAAGTGTCGCAGCTCGGTCGCGCGATTCATCGGATTGACCGGAACGACCACGGCGTTCGCGCGCAGAATCGCGTAGTAGCCAACGATGAACTGCGGGCTGTTTTGGGTATACAGCAGTACGCGGTCACCGGGTTTGACGCCGCATTCCTGTTCGAGGAAACCGGCGAGCCGTTCGGTTTGGTCGCGAAACTCGGCAAACGTTATCGGCGTGTCGTAATAAATCAAATACGGCTTATTCGGGTAGCGGGTCGCGGAAACTTCAACGTTGTAATAAAGGTTGGTCAGTGGCAACAACAGACTGTGCGGCACCGATCTCGGCCAAAATGCAAAATGACGATCGGACATGCTGTGTTTACGCGCTCGGCTACTTACTCAGTTCGCGCTCTTGCAGCGCGCGCCATTGCACCTTGCCGGTCGCCGACTTGGGTAGCGTGTCGGCGAACTCGACGATGCGCGGATACTTGTACGCCGCCATCTGTTTCGACGCCCACTCGATGATTTCTTTATCACTCACCTTGCCCTTGGCGTCGGGCTTCAGCACCACGATCGCCTTTACCGTTTCGCCACGATGCGCGTCGCGTGCGGCAATGATGCAGGCTTCCTGAATCGCTGGGTGCTGGTACATCATGTTCTCGACTTCCGCCGGCCACACCTTGTAGCCCGAGGCGTTGATCATTCGCTTCAGTCGATCGACCAGGAAGTAGTAACCCTCTTCGTCCATGCGCGCCAAATCGCCGGTGCGGAAAAAACGTTTGCCGTCGATCTCGACGAAACACTGCTGGTTCGCCTCCGGATTGTTCCAATAGCCCCGGAACACTTGCGGTCCGTTCACGACGATCTCGCCGACTTCGCCCGGCGGCAGTTCTTTGAGCGTCGCCGGATCCACTACCCGCGCTTCGGTATTGCAAATTGGCATGCCGAGGCACTGCTTCTTCGGCCGGTCCGGTGGATTGATGTGCGTCGGCGCAATGGTTTCCGACAAGCCATAGCCCTCGACGAAATTGATTTTGTACTTGTCGTGCAACCGCTGTGCGATCGCCTCCGGCATCGCGGCACCGCCGCCATTGATGCGATTCAAGCTCGAGAGATCGTACTGATCGAGTTTAGGATTGGCGAGGAAATCGACTACCATCGTCGGAATGCAATTCCACGCGGTAACCTTGTAGCGTTGCATCAACGCCGCGGCGGCGTCGCGGTCCCAACGCGGCAACACCACGACTGTATTGGCGGTGAGGATCGGGCCATTCATTCCGCCCTGCATTCCGGTGACATGGAACCACGGCAATACCGCAAGCCCGACGCCGGTCGGATCGAGGCCGAACCAATAGGCGCCCGCAAACATCGTGAACATTACGGTCCGATGCGTATGCATGCATCCCTTCGGATGGCCGGTGGTGCCGGAGGTGTACGGCATCACACATAAGTCGTCCGGTCCGCCGGTGAGCGGACCCGGCTTGAGGTTGCGTGCCATCGCCTCGGTCCACAGCGTGACACCGGTGTCCTGAATCGGCGCACGCGGCAACGTGATGAACTCCGGCACCTTAATATCGGTCGCCTGGCGCAAATAATCGGAATAGGCCGCCACCACGACATGCTTAAGCTCCGCCCCTACGAGCGGCTTCACTTGCGCATACAGTTCTTGCCCGACAATGGCGGTGGTCGCGCCGCCGTCGACGACGAAATGGCGCAGCTCGTTCGTGAGGTTCATCGGGTTCACCGGCACGACGACGGCGTTCGCCCGCAGAATCGCGTAGTAGCCGATAGCGAACTGCGGGCTGTTCTGCATAAACAGCAGCACGCGATCGCCTTTCTTGACGCCACACTGCTGTTCCAGAAAACCCGCCAAGCGCACCGCGTCGGCGTGAAACTCGGAAAAGGTTATCTGGGTGTCGTAATAAACGAGAAAGGGTTTGTTCGGATAGCGCGCCGCCGATACCTCGGCGTTGTAAAACAGATTCGTTTCCGGCGCGGTGATATCGTGCGGAACGTTTTTCGGCCAAAAGGCGAAATGACGGTCGGACATCTTTCTGCCCCGCAAAAACTACTTGATAACTAAGCACATATCACAGCTTCCGAGGAACGCCCACTACGCGCTGTGCCGGGAAGCTATTTCTGCTTGTACCGGCGCAATTCCATCTTGGCAATTTGATTGCGGTGCACTTCGTCCGGTCCGTCCGCCAGTCGCAGCGTCCGCGACCCGGCGTAAGCTTTGGCAAGATATTTGTCGGTAACACCGGCGCCGCCGTACGCTTGGATGGCCCAGTCGATAATTTTGCACGCCATGTTGGGCGCGGCCACTTTGATCATGGCAATTTCCTTCGCCGCCACCTTGTTACCGACCGTGTCCATCTTGTACGCGGCGTTCAACACCAGGTAACGACACTGATCGATCATAATGCGCGACTCGGCGATGCGCTCTTGCGTCACGGTCTGCTCGGCAATCGGCCGACCGAACGCGACGCGTTGCAAGACGCGCTGACACATTTTTTCGAGCGCCCGTTCGGCGACGCCGACCAAGCGCATGCAATGATGAATGCGACCCGGTCCAAGGCGACCCTGGGCGATCTCGAAACCGCGGCCTTCGCCGAGCAGCATGCTCGATAACGGCACCTTCACATTCACGAAATCCACCTCGGCATGGCCGTGCGGGGCGTCGTCGAAACCGAACACCGGCAGATGGCGCAGCACTTTGATGCCCGGCGTTTCCATCGGCACAACCAACATTGATTGCTGCCGATGGCGGTCAGGACTGTCCGGCGCGGTCTTGCCCATGAAGATAAGCACCTTGCAGCGCGGGTCGTTGGCGCCGCTGGTCCACCACTTGCGTCCGTTAATGAGATAGTGATCACCCTGACGCTCGATGCGCGACTGAATGTTGGTCGCGTCACTCGACGCGACCGCCGGCTCGGTCATCGCGAACGCGGAGCGAATTTCGCCCGCGAGCAAGGGCGCGAGCCACTGTTTCTTATGTTCGTCGGTGCCGTAACGCTCCAGCACTTCCATGTTGCCGGTGTCGGGTGCGCTGCAATTGAACACTTCCGGCGCGAACGCGACGCGTCCCATGATCTCGCACAGCGGCGCGTACTCGAGATTGGTGAGTCCGGCACCGCGGCTGGATTCCGGCAAAAACAGATTCCATAGTCCTTGCGCCTTCGCCTTTGCTTTCAGATCTTCGATAACCTTGATCGGCACCCAGGGATTACCTTTGCGCCGATTCTCTTCCAGCTCGTCATGAACCTTTTCCTCGCTCGGGTAGACATGCTGGTCCATGAAGCTGCTTACCTTCGCTTGCAGCGCCTTGGTTTTTTCTGAGTACGCGAATTCCATGATCGATCC
>Ga0154757_1179_pt2 | contig 12256 bp, 22 predicted proteins | sample Rifle2008BG16ft_FD_105765 | JGI IMG/M metagenome (GOLD analysis project Ga0154757, IMG submission 105765) | Candidatus Muproteobacteria bacterium RBG_16_60_9 | reverse complement strand
GCGCCAGGCGAACAAGTACGAAGTGCCGCGTCTCGCCTTCGTCAACAAGATGGATCGCGCCGGCGCCAACTTCATCAACGTCGTGAGCCAGCTGAAAGAACGATTAGGCGCGAAAGCGGTGCCGATTCAACTCCCGATCGGCGCCGAAGAAAATTTCAAAGGTGTTATCGACCTCGTGAAGATGAAGGCGATTTACTGGGATGAAGAAACTCAGGGCAATCGCTTCGACGAGAAGGAAATTCCCGCCGAATTGCTCGATCAGGCGAAGAAATATCGCGAACAGATGATCGAAGCGGCGGCCGAGGCGAACGAGCGGGTGATGGAAAAATACCTCGCCGGCGAGGTCTTGACCGAAGAAGAAATTAAACTCGGATTGCGCGAGCGCAATTTGAAACTGGACATCGTCGTGGTGCTTTGCGGCAGCGCGTTCAAGAACAAAGGCGTGCAAGCGATGCTCGATGGTGTGATCGACTACCTACCGGCGCCAAGCGAACGACCGGCGATCAAAGGCCATCTCGACGACAAAGACGGGACTATCGCCGAGCGCCACGCGACGGACGATGAACCGTTTTCCGCGCTCGCCTTTAAGATCGCAACCGACCCGTTTGTCGGCGCGCTGACTTATATACGCGTTTATTCCGGCGTGCTCAATTCCGGTGACAACGTGTACAACCCGGTCAAGAGCAGGAAGGAGCGCATCGGCCGTTTGCTGCAAATGCACGCGAACGAGCGCAGCGAGATCAAGGAAGTTCGCGCCGGCGACATCGCCGCCTGCGTCGGCATGAAGGACGTATCGACCGGCGAGACGCTGTGCGACGTGGATAAGGTCATTACGCTCGAGCGCATGGAGTTTCCAGAGCCCGTGATTTCGCAAGCGGTCGAGCCGAAAACCAAGGTCGACCAGGAAAAGATGGGCTTGGCGCTACAGCGCCTGGCGCAGGAAGATCCGTCGTTTCGCGTTAGCACCGACGAGGAGTCGGGGCAGACGATCATCGCCGGCATGGGCGAGCTGCATCTTGAGATCATTGTCGATCGCATGAAACGCGAATTCAGCGTCGAGGCCAACGTCGGCAAACCGCAAGTGGCGTACCGCGAGACTATTCGAAAGAGCGTCGATCAAGAGCATCGATTTATTAAGCAGTCCGGCGGCCGCGGTCAATACGGCCACGTGGTAATTAAGTTCGAGCCGCAAGAAGCCGGCAAGGGTTTTGAGTTCGTGGACGCTATCAAAGGCGGGGTGATTCCGCGCGAATTCATACCGGCCGTGAAGAAGGGTGTCGACGAGGCGATGCAGCGCGGCATTAAATTCGGCTATCCCGTGGTCGATGTAAAGGCGACGTTACATTACGGCTCATACCACGAAGTCGACTCGAACGAAAACGCCTTCAAGATGGCGGCGATTCTGTGCTGGCGCGACGCCGGGCTCAAAGGCGAGCCGGTGTTGCTCGAACCGATCATGGACGTCGAAGTCACGTCGCCACCCGACTACCTCGGTAATGTGATCGGCGATTTGAACTCGCGCCGCGGGATCATCATGAGCCAGGAAGACGGTGTCGGCGGCGTTAAGTTGGTTCGCGCGGAAGTTCCGCTCGCGAGCATGTTCGGCTATTCGACGTCGTTGCGCTCGGCGACGCAAGGCCGCGCGACGTACACCATGGAATTTAAGAAGTATTCACCGGTGCCGGCAAGCGTCGCCGAGACCATATTGAAGAAGGCGAGCTGAAAATAGGCTCTCCCCTCTCCCCATCCCTCTCCCTCAAGGGGAGAGGGGGAGAAGGTGAGAAATCCTTTTTTTGATTTTAGAGGCGTTAACTATGTCCAAGGCAAAATTCGAACGCACCAAGCCCCATTTGAACGTCGGCACCATCGGCCACGTCGACCATGGCAAAACGACGCTGACCGCCGCCCTGACCAAGGTGCTCGCCGCCAAATACGGCGGTGAGGTGCGCGCCTACGACCAAATCGACAACGCCCCCGAAGAGCGCGAGCGCGGTATTACGATCGCGACCAGTCACGTCGAATACCAGTCCGAGAAGCGCCACTACGCCCACGTCGACTGCCCGGGACATGCCGACTACGTCAAAAACATGATCACCGGTGCCGCCCAAATGGATGGCGCCGTGCTAGTCGTCAGTGCCGCCGATGGCCCCATGCCCCAGACCCGCGAGCACATCCTATTAGCCCGCCAAGTCGGCGTACCTTATATCGTCGTCTACCTCAATAAAGCCGACATGGTCGACGACAAAGACCTACTCGAACTGGTACAGGAAGAAGTCAAAGACCTCCTCACCAAATACGGCTTCCCCGGCGACAAAACCCCGATCATCGTTGGCAGCGCCCTAAAAGCGCTCGAAGGCGACCAAGGCGAACTCGGCGAACCCTCGATCTATAAACTGGCCGAGGCCCTGGATACCTACATCCCCCAGCCCAAGCGCGCCATCGATGGCCCCTTCCTGATGCCGATCGAAGACGTGTTCTCGATATCGGGAAGAGGCACCGTCGTCACCGGACGCATCGAGCGCGGGGTCGTTAAAGTGGGCGAGGAAGTCGAGATCATCGGCATCATCCCGACCGTCAAGACCATCGTCACCGGGGTCGAGATGTTCAGGAAGCTCCTGGATCAAGGCGAAGCCGGCGACAACGTCGGTGTGCTCTTACGCGGCACCAAGCGCGAAGAGGTCCAGCGCGGCCAAGTACTCGCCAAACCCGGCTCCATTACGCCGCACACCAAATTCGAAGCCGAAGTCTACGTATTAACCAAAGAAGAAGGCGGCCGACATACCCCCTTCTTCAACGGCTACCGCCCCCAGTTCTACTTTCGCACCACCGATGTCACCGGCAGCGTCGAGCTACCCCAAGGCACCGAGATGGTGATGCCGGGCGATAACATCAAAGTGGTCGTCTCCCTCATCGCCCCGATCGCCATGGAAGAGGGCCTGCGCTTTGCGATCCGCGAAGGCGGGCGCACGGTGGGGGCGGGGGTGGTGGCGAAGGTGGTGGAGTAAAAGCAGAAACGAGATTCGCGGTGCACGAAAAAGGTTATTCGTACCTTTATCTCGTACCTTGAACAAAGCGACATATGGCTACTAATCAAAAAATTCGCATTCGGCTAAAAGCGTTCGATCATCGTTTGATCGATCGTTCGGCCGCGGAGATTGTCGATACCGCGAAGCGGACCGGTGCGCTGGTAAAAGGCCCGATTCCGTTGCCGACCAAGATCGAGCGTTACACGCTCAATCGTTCGCCGCACGCGGACAAGAAGTCGCGCGATCAATTCGAGATTCGCACGCACAAACGCATTATGGACATTATCGAGCCGACCGATAAGACGGTGGACGCGCTGATGAAGCTCGACCTCGCGGCCGGTGTGGACGTAGAGATTAAGTTAAGCTAATTGAAACCGCAGATGAACGCAGATGAACGCAGATAAAATGAAAAGAGATTTTTGTCTCGCATTATTCGATCCGCGTTTATCTGCGTTCATCTGCGGTTCCGAGAATATTATTTATTTAGGTTGGTAGCGATGGCACTGGGATTGATAGGTAAGAAAATCGGCATGACCCGTGTGTTCGCGGCGAACGGTGCGGTCGTGCCGGTAACGGTGATCGACGTCGCCGGCAATCGCGTGGTGCGCGTGAAGCTTCCCGACACCGATGGCTATCGTGCGGTACAGGTAACCGCCGGTGAGCGTCGGGCAGATCGACTGACAAAACCGGTGGCCGGTGTGTACGCCAAGTCCGGTGTCAACACCGGATGGGCGTTACGTGAATTTCGCCTTAACGACGATGAGCGCGTGGAATTGAAGAGCGGCGGCGAGTTGAAAGCCGATATCTTCAGCGTCGGCAGTCTTGTCGACGTGCGCGGCACCTCGATCGGTAAAGGGTTTGCCGGCGTGATGAAGCGCCACCATTTCAGCGGCGGTCGCGCGTCGCACGGTAATTCGTTGTCGCACCGGGTTCCGGGCTCGATCGGCCAACGTCAGACGCCGGGTCGGGTGTTTCCGGGCAAGCGCATGGCCGGTCACCTGGGCAATCGAACTCGGACGCAGCAGAATCTCGAAGTCGTCCAAGTGGACGTCGAACGCAATCTGCTGCTGGTGAAGGGCGCGATACCGGGACCGAAAGGCGGCAATGTCGTAATCCGCCCAAGCGTGAAGGTACGCAAGCCGACGGCAACGAAAGGCAAGTGAAACCGCGCGTAAGCGCTGCGGTGCGCAAACCCAAATAGAGACTTATGAAAGTAAAAGTCATGAATGGAACGACGCCCGGTGCGGAGATCGAAGTCTCCGACGCCGTGTTTGGCGCCGCGTTCACCGAGCCGCTGGTGCATCAAGTGGTCGTCGCGTATCAAGCGAACGGCCGTCAGGGCACGCGCAAGCAGAAGACGCGCGCGGAAATTCGCGGCGGCGGTCGCAAGCCGTGGCGCCAAAAAGGAACAGGGCAGGCCCGTGCCGGAACCATACGCAGCCCCTTATGGCGCGGCGGCGGCAAGGTGTTTCCGTCCACGCCCGACGAGAATTTTAGTAAGAAGGTGAATCGCAAGATGTACCGCTCGGCGTTGCGCGCGATCCTGTCGGAGTTGGTGCGTCAGGGGCGGTTGTTGGCGATCGAAGATTTCAACGTCGAACGTCCGAAGACGAAAGATTTTGCGGCACGGCTGAAGGGTCTGGGCGCCGAAGATGTTTTGATCGTTATCGAGTCGATTGACCAGAATTTAGCGTTAGCGTCGCGGAATTTGCATCACGTGGATGTGCGCACCACGGCCGGCGCGGATCCGGTCAGTCTGCTGCGGCATGAACGCATTATCGTCACGACCGGTGCCATCAAGCACTTCGAGACTTGGCTCGCATGAACGACGAAAAATTGTTTCAAGTCATTCTGGCGCCGCATGTCTCGGAGAAAAGCACGCGCGTGGCGGATAAGCACCGGCAAATCGTGTTGGAGGTGCGTCCGGACGCGAGCAAGCCGATCATTAAGCGGGCAGTCGAGAAAATGTTTAATGTCAAAGTCGAATCGATCACGGTAACTAACGTGAAGGGCAAGACCAAGCGTACCGCGCGTACCGCTGGCCGGCGCCAGGATTGGAAGAAGGCCTACGTGCGCTTGAAGCCTGGTCAGGACATCGACTTCCTCGGGCAGCAGGCATAAGAAGGTATTGAACGATGGCACTCGTAAAAGTTAGACCGACGTCCGCCGGCCGCCGTGGTGTGATTAAGGTGGTGAGCCCGGATTTGCACAAGGGCAAACCGTTCGCGCCGCTGCTCGCCAGTAAGAAACGGCGCGGTGGTCGCAACAACTACGGGCGCATTACGACCCGGCATCAGGGCGGCGGACACAAGCGCCATTACCGCGTTATCGACTTCAAACGCGACAAGGACGGCATCGCCGCCCGCGTCGAGCGGATCGAGTACGATCCGAATCGCAGCGCCAATATCGCGTTGCTGCTGTATGCCGATGGCGAACGTCGCTACATTATCGCGCCAAACGGGGTTGCGGTTGGCGCGCAATTGCTGTCCGGCGCGGAAGCGCCGATCAAGGTCGGCAACACCTTGCCGCTCAAGAACATACCGGTCGGCTCGACGGTGCATTGCGTGGAATTGAAGCCCGGTCGCGGCGCCCAGATCGCGCGCGCCGCCGGTGCTGGTACGCAATTGGTCGCGCGCGAAGGTGCCTACGCGCAGCTGCGGCTACGCTCCGGCGAAGTACGGCGCGTGCACGTCGAATGTCGCGCGACCGTTGGCGATGTCGGTAACAGCGAACACAGTTTGCGTAAGCTCGGCAAGGCCGGCGCCTCACGTTGGCGCGGCATCCGTCCGACCGTGCGCGGTACCGCGATGAACCCGGTCGATCACCCGCATGGCGGCGGCGAAGGTCGAACCAAGGGCGGGCGTCATCCGGTGAGTCCGTGGGGCGTGCCGACCAAGGGTTACAAGACGCGCCATAATAAGCGCACCGATCGCATGATCGTGAATCGGCGCAAGCGCAAGAACTGAGGAGTCTGATTCGTGCCACGTTCAATCCGCAAAGGCCCGTTCGTCGACAACCATCTCGCGAAGAAGGTCGAGAAGGCGCAGTCCGAGCGCAGCAAGAAGCCGATCAAGACTTGGTCGCGGCGTTCGACCATTACGCCCGATTTCGTCGGATTGACCATCGCCGTGCACAACGGCCGTCAGCACGTGCCGGTTATTATTTCGGAAAATATGGTCGGTCATAAGCTCGGCGAATTTGCCGCGACCCGTATATTTAAGGGGCATTCGGCCGACCGTAAAGCCACCACCGAAACGACCGACGCGAAGAAATAGTGCGATGGAAGCGACCGCTGTTTTGAAACATGTACGGTTGTCGGCCCAGAAGGGTCGGCTGGTGGCGGATCAAATTCGCGGGTTGCCGGTGGCGCGTGCGCTCGAGTTGTTGCAGTTCTCGAACAAGAAGGCGGCGAAGCCGGTGCGTAAGGTGCTCGAGTCCGCCATCGCCAACGCCGAGCACAACGAAGGCGCGGACGTGGACGAACTTAAGGTAAGCACGATACTTGTGGACGGCGGGCCGTCATTAAAACGTTTCCACGCGCGCGCCAAAGGCCGCGGCGTACGTATTTTGAAGCGTACCTGTCATATCACCGTAATTGTCGGTGATAAAACGAAGGCGCGCGGAGGCAAGTAAATGGGACAAAAGGTCAATCCGATCGGGTTCCGGCTCGGCGTAATTCGCAACTGGAGCGCGCGTTGGTACGCAAATAACAACGCGTACACGAAAAATTTGATTTCCGATCTCAAGGTCCGGCAGTTTCTGAAGACTAAGTTGGCGCACGCGGCGGTCAGCTCGATCATCGTCGAGCGGCCGGCGCAGACCATTGGCATTACGATCCACACCGCGCGGCCGGGTATCGTCATCGGTAAGAAGGGTGAGGACATTGAAAAACTGCGCCAAGAATTGATGCGGCTGGCGGGCGTGCCGGTGACCTTGGCGGTACAGGAAGTGCGCCAACCGGAATTGGACGCGCAGTTGGTTGCGGAAAATGTCGCGCAGCAGCTCGAAAAGCGCATTATGTTCCGCCGCGCCATGAAGCGAACCGTGACCAATGCCATGCGGTTGCGCGCGCTCGGCATCAAGATCATGGTCGCCGGGCGCTTGAACGGCGCCGAGATCGCGCGCACGGAGTGGTATCGCGAAGGCCGTGTGCCGTTGCATACGCTGCGCGCCGATATCGACTACGGGTTTGCCGAGGCCTCGACCACCTACGGACAAATCGGCGTGAAAGTGTGGATCTTCAAGGGCGAAATATTCGACAAGGAAGAACCGAAGCTGGAAGACATTGAAGCGCAAAAAGGCGCTGCGTAATAATTTTGGAACCGCAGATAAACGCAGATGAGAAAAGAGAAGAACGCTAATAGGGTTTTATCCGCGTTTATCCGCGTTCATCTGCGGTTTCATGAGTAATAGATATGCTGCAACCGAAACGAACGAAGTACCGCAAGCAGATGAAGGGCCGCAATCGCGGCTTGGCGACGCGTGGCAACAAGGTCAGCTTCGGCGAATACGGGCTGAAGGCGACCACGCGCGGGCGTTTGACCGCGCGCCAAATCGAAGCCGCGCGCCGCGCGCTGACGCATTTCATTAAGCGCGGCGGGCGCGTCTGGATTCGGGTGTTTCCGGACAAACCGGTAACCAAGAAGCCGCTCGAAGTTCGCATGGGTAGCGGCAAGGGTAACGTCGAGTTATGGGTCACGCCGGTGAAGCCGGGTAAGGTGCTGTATGAAATGGAAGGGGTGAGCGAGGCGCAGGCGCGCGAGGCTTTTGCTCTGGCAGCGGCGAAGCTGCCGTTGCGAACCATGTTCGTAACGCGGACCTAATTCGATGAAAACGAAAGAACTACGCGCCTTGGACGACGCAGGCAAAGGCAAGGAGCTGGAGAGTTTGTTGCGCGAACAGTTTAATTTGCGTATGCAGAACGCGACCGGTCAGCTCGCGAACATATCGACCCTGAAGAAGGTGCGGCGCAACATTGCGCGGCTGCGCACGGTAATGAACGAGAAACAAGGTAAGTCATGAGCGAAGAGCCAAACAGCCCCGAATCCCGCGTGGCGCGTAACGTCACCGGCCGGGTGGTGAGCGACAAGATGCACAAGACCATTACCGTGCAGGTCGAGCGTCGGATTCAGCATCCGGTCTATGGCAAGTACCTCACGCGGCGAACCAAGTTGCACGCGCACGATGAGAACAACGACAGCAAGTCGGGCGATTTAGTGGTGATCGAGGAATGTCGGCCGTTGTCGAAAACCAAAACCTGGCGTCTCGTGAAAGTTCTCGAGCGCGCTCCAAGTGAATGAGATCGCGCACAGCGCGCTCGGCTCGCTTCCCTCTCCCTCAAGGGGAGAGGGGGAGTTGGTAAGAATCTATTGTGAGATTGAACCATGATTCAGATGCAATCCGTATTGACGGTTGCCGACAACAGCGGCGCCAAAAGGGTGCAATGCATCAAAGTGTTGGGCGGCTCGAAGCGCCGCTACGCCAATATCGGCGATGTGATTAAGGTGAGCGTGAAGGAAGCGATTCCGCGCGGCAAGGTGAAGAAGGGCGAGGTCTACGACGCCGTGATCGTGCGTACCCGCAAAGGCGTGCGCCGGTCCGACGGTTCGGCGATTCGCTTTGACGCCAATGCCGCGGTGTTGCTGGATAACAAACGCGAGCTGCTCGGCACGCGCGTATTCGGGCCGGTAACACGCGAGCTGCGGACCGAGAAGTTTATGAAGATTATTTCGCTTGCACCGGAAGTGCTTTAGTAATGAGAATTCTGACCAACTTCCCCTCCCCCCTTGCGGGAGAGGGCAAAGGGAGAGGGGTAGCAGCGTTACGCCGGCCCTCGCTCCCCATCCCTCTCCCGCGGTGGGGAGAGGGCGAGTATGTGAAAATCTATTCGTAAGGTTTGGCCATGCAGAAAATTCGAACAGGCGATCAGGTTGTGGTACTCGCGGGTCGGGACAAGGGCAAGCGCGGGAGCGTGCTGCGGGTGTTGCCCGACGATCGTTTGGTCGTTGAGGGCGTGAACATTGTGAAACGCCACACGCGGCCGAACCCGCAGCGCAACGTAACCGGTGGAATCGTCGACCAAGAGGCGTCGATTCATCGGTCGAACGTGGGACTTTATAACCCGACCAGCGGTAAAGCGGAACGCGTTGGATTTCGTACGCTCGACGACGGTAAGAAGGTGCGCTTCTATCGGCAGAGCGGCGAAGTGGCAGATACGAAGTAGTTGAATATGACAAGACTACGAGAACATTATCGAAAGACGGTCGTGCCGACGCTGATGCAGCGCTTCGGTTACGGGAATGTCATGCAAGTGCCACGGATCACCAAAATCACGCTGAACATGGGCGTGGGCGAGGCCATGACCGACAAGAAGGTCATCGACAACGCGGCCGGGGACTTGGCCAAGATTTGCGGCCAGAAGCCGCAGATACGGCGTGCGCGCAAGTCGGTGGCGTCGTTCAAGGTTCGCGAAAATTGGCCGATCGGTTGTCGCGTGACGTTGCGCGGCGCGCGCATGTACGAGTTTCTCGACCGCCTGATCAACGTCGCGATTCCGCGAATCCGCGACTTTCGCGGTTTGCCGTCGCGCTCGTTCGACGGTCGAGGGAACTATTCGCTCGGTATCAAAGAGCAAATTATTTTTCCGGAAATTGACTTCGACAAGGTCGACGCGATCCGTGGGCTCGACGTTACCATCGTTACCAGCGCGCGGTCCGATGACGAGGCGCGAGCCTTGCTCGAAGGTTTTCAGTTTCCGATTCGGAGCTAGCGATATGGCAAAGAGATCGATGATCGAACGCGACAAGCGTCGCAAGGCCTTAGCGGCGAAGTATTCCGTGCGCCGCGCCGAGCTGCGCGCGGCGGCAAAGAACACCAAGCTGTCGATCGAGGAGCGTGACGCCGCCGTCGTGCAGATGCAAAAGTTGCCGCGCGACTCGAGTGGCTCACGCGTGCGCAATCGCTGCGCGCTCACCGGGCGTCCGCGCGGGTACTATCGTAAGTTCGGTCTGAGTCGCAGCAAGCTGCGCGAGGTGATCATGCGTGGCGATGCGCCGGGCGTGGTCAAGGCGAGTTGGTAAACGACAGTGGCAAGTAGCAAGTGTCAAGTAGCAAGAATGTCAGATTGTTGCGGCGTTAACCGGAGAGCCTTGCTACTTGCTACTTGCAACTTGGAACTGAATTTATGATGACCGATCCCATAGCCGATATGCTTACCCGCATTCGCAACGGACAGAAAGCCGAGAAAGTGTCGGTGCTCATGCCGGCGTCGCGGGTTAAGTTCGCGATTGCGCAGGTGCTGGAGCAAGAGGGCTACATCGAAGGTGTCAGCCGGGTCGGCGACGAGATAAAGCCGATGCTTGAGATCAAGCTCAAATATCATGAAGGTCGTCCGGTGATCGCGCGGATCGATCGCAAGAGCGTTCCGGGGCTGCGCTACTACCGCGGCAAGGACGAACTCCCGCGCGTCGAGAACGGCTTAGGTATCGCCATCGTGTCGACGTCGAAGGGTATGATGACCGAGCGCGCCGCGCGTGCCGCCGGACTTGGTGGCGAGATTATTTGCTTCGTAACATAGAGAAATGATCGCATCAGTGAACCAAATCTGCTGCACATGGATGTGCGAATGTCGCGAGCGCAGGATGCGCAGGAGCGACCCCCTCTCCCCTTACCCCTCTCCCGCGAGGGGAGAGGGGATTGTGTATTACTGGAGCCGTTGCACGCTCGTCGCGCGCGTTTCTTAGGACTGGTATATGTCGAGAGTTGCAAAATATCCGGTAGTTGTTCCGAAGGGTGTCGAGGTAAAGCTCGCCGGACGCAATCTTAGCGTCAAGGGCCCGAAAGGCCAGCTGACCTATGACATGCATCCGCTCGTGAACGTAACGCATGCCGAAGGCGAGTTACGCTTCCAGCGGATCAACGACACGTCGATGGCGCGCGCCATTTCCGGCACGATGCGGGCGCTGGCGAACAACATGGTCAACGGCGTGGCCAAGGGTTTCGAGAAGAAGCTCACTATTATCGGCGTTGGTTTTCGCGCCGCCGTGCAGGGTAAGAAGCTGAATCTTACGCTCGGCTACTCGCATCCGATCGCGTATGCAATTCCAGATGGCGTCACGATCGAAGCGCCGAGCCAAACCGATCTGATCGTGCGCGGCGCGAATCGACAAATGGTCGGACAGGTCGCGGCCGAGATTCGCGCATACCGTCCGCCGGAACCTTATAAAGGTAAGGGCGTGCGCTATGTGGATGAGGTCGTTGTGCGTAAAGAAGCGAAGAAGAAGTAGCGGACGATTATGGCTAGCAAAACAGAAAAACGCGGACGTCGAATGGGGCGCACTCGGCGGCGCATTCGCGAGTTGAATGCCGGCCGGTTGTGCGTGCATCGCACACCGCGACATATATATGCGCAGATTATCGACGCCAGCGGCTCGCAGGTGCTGGCCGCGGCTTCGACGCTCGAGGCGGAGATGCGTCAGTCGCTGAAGCACGGCGGCAATGTCGACGCCGCCAAGGCGATCGGCAAACGCATCGCCGAACGTGCGGTGGCCGCCGGGGTCAAACGCGTCGCCTTCGATCGATCAGGATTTAAGTACCATGGGCGCGTCAAGGCGCTGGCCGACGCCGCGCGTGAGAACGGGTTGGAATTTTAGGGTTACCACATGAGCGCACAGTTCGATTCCGAATCCCGCGGCGACAATCTGCAAGAGAAGCTGATTAGTATTCGCCGCGTGGCGAAAGTGGTGAAAGGCGGCCGGCAGTTCGGTTTTTCGGCGCTGACGGTGGTCGGCGACGGCGCCGGGCGGGTCGGTATCGGTTCCGGCAAGGCGCGCGAGGTTCCGGCGGCGGTATCAAAGGCCATGGAAAACGCCAGACGCAATCTAGTGCGGGTCGATTTGAAGGGCGCGACCCTGTATCACAGCGTAGTGGTGCGCTACGGCGCCGCGCGCGTAATCATGAAACCGGCCTCGGTCGGTACCGGCATCATCGCCGGCGGCGCCATGCGCGCGGTGTTCGAAGTAGCCGGTGTGCACGATGTGCTGGCGAAGTGCATCGGCTCGCGCAATCCGGTGAACGTCGTGCGCGCCACATTGAAGGGATTGGCGTCAATTAATAGCCCGGCCGCGATCGCCGCGAAGCGCGGCAAGAAAGTCGAAGAGATCCTGGGGTGAGCGCCGGTCATATGAGCGGATCAGCGAGCCAATTCTGCTGCACATGGATGTGTGAATGTC
>Ga0154757_1120_pt3 | contig 13000 bp, 11 predicted proteins | sample Rifle2008BG16ft_FD_105765 | JGI IMG/M metagenome (GOLD analysis project Ga0154757, IMG submission 105765) | Candidatus Muproteobacteria bacterium RBG_16_60_9 | reverse complement strand
CTGTACGTCGGGTGTGGTGTCGTTCGCGTGCTTGCACGCGATGGTGCAGGTTTGGCAACCGACACAGCGATTGATGTCGACCACCATGCCCCAGCGGGGCGTTGTCGCCGCGCCGCTCATGCGGGTCGGCGCGGACCTTCGCCTTTGCGCACGCTGACGCGCGCGATATCGGCGCTGCTACCGGTGCTGTCGGTCAGAGACAACGCCATGGCCGAAAGCGAATTCAGGCTCGGCAGTTTCAAGTCCTTGGCATAGGGCGTCGCCCAATGGTCGAACTGGCCGATCATGAGCACGGTGTCGGGGCGGATACCTTCGCGCAGCACCGCGTAACCTTGCGTCGTGCCGACGACGGATTCGATGACGACCGGATCGCCCTCGGCGATGCCGAGCGCGTGCGCGCGGCGGCGATTGATTATTACGCCCTTGTGTCCGGCGATGTTTTGGGCCACTTCGTTGATCATCGGGATGCCGACGTTGGCGCCCCACGCATACTGCATACTGCGCGCGGTGAGCGCCCAGAACGGGAACTCGCTAGGATCGCGGCCGACCTCTTTGGCGTAATTGATCCAGATGTCGGGATACGGCTCGTAGCTAGGCAGCGGTTCGTACTCCTTTAGCTGCTTGTCCCACCACTCGATCCCGATCTCATGCAGCCGCCGCGCGAGCTGCGTGCCATGGCGCAAGATGCGCTCTTGATACGGCAGCTCGAAGCGCAGTCCTTGCTGTTTAACGGTCGGGTATAGATACCAGCCGAGCTGCGAATACGGTCGCAGCATGTAACCGTTTTCCTTGAACCAGTCGATGCCGTGAATCTCTTTGCCGTTCGACAGGTCGTGACTGGCGGCCTTGGCGATGGCGTCCCAGATCGCGTCGCGTCCGTGCGCGACGTCGGCATCGAGTCGGTAATCGAAATCGTCGCCGCTCAGCTTGCAGAGCGCGGCCCCACGATTAATAGCCTCGTTGTATTCGTGCAGCATCCCGATGCGCTTGGCAAGCTCGGTGCTGATGTCGGTCATGTCGCGGCAGTCGACGACTGGATCGCCCACCGGCTGGCGCACGGCCCAGCCTTCGTGTTTCCAATATTGCTCCGTCGTTTTGGTCGTTCCGATCTTCATGATCTGCAAGCTTTCAAGATCGGTGGCGTCGGGCAGCAGCACGTCCGCCATATAGTTGGTTTCATCGAGCGTGTAGGCGAACGCTACGGTGAACGGAAACTCGGCAATGTCGCGCGCAACCTCCGGCGCGTCCAACGCCGAAATCGCCGGGTTGGTGCGATAGCAGATCCACACGTCGGGTTTGGTGGTGCGCGGCAAATGCGCCGGCGGTTTGTGCTGAAACAGCCACGGCAAATGCGCCGGCCCGAGCGCCGGCGACCACGGCGAATGCGCCGCGAGCGGTACCAGGGTGCGATAGGCGTTGCGAATATCGGGTTTGCGCTGCCAGCCGTCTTTCGACGTCTCGTTGAAGGGGAAGTCCATGATGCCGTCGTTCGTCGGCAGCACGCTTTTGTGGCGACTATCGGCCGGTCGATTGAGCTTGACCATGGTGCCGAGTATGCCACCCGGCACTTCGAGCGCGCCGACAATTGTCGCGAGCATCGTGCGTGCCCAGCACGCCGCATAACCGCCCCAGCCGTTGGTAACGGTTTTGCCGAGCATCACCGCCACCGGCCGCAACGGCAGCGTTTGTCCTTCGATGTCGATGGTTTGCCCGACGCCGGCGTGGGCGATGTATTCATCGGCGATTTGGCGCATCGTCGGCGCCGAGATTTCGCATTCGTGTTCGGCCCACTCGGGGCTATAAGGCCGCAGGTGATCGAGCAGCAGCTGAAACGCCGGTTTGACCTCCACCCGTTCGTGCTCCCAGCGTTCCTCATCGGCACCGATCTCAACGCCGCTCGCGATGACGCCGCCCTCCATCGCGGGCGCGGCGACGTTGTCGCTATACGGTTTCGCGCGATGATCTGCCGTATCCCACACGAGCGGCTTTAGCGTTTGCGGGTCGCGCAAGTAATAGCCGTGCGGCCCGACGAGATAGGGCGCGTTCGTCATGTTCGTGAGAAACGGCACATCGCATACGGCGCGCCACTCGCGCTCGATCAAAATCCGGTGAATCAACGCATACAAGAACGCGGCATCGGTTTTCGGTTTGATCGGCACCCATTGCGCCGACACCGCGCCGCTGACGGAAAGATGCGGTTCGACTTGAACGCGCTTCAGGCCGCGCACGCGCGCATCCGCCTGGCGCCAGATGCCGGCAACGCCGCCCGAGGCCTCGACGTTGTTGCCGCAATTAATGATGTAATTGCAGTAGGGCGTATCGGGCGCGACGATAAACGCGCGGTGCCACAGCTCGCCGTAAAGATGCTCCGAGTGATAGCACTTCAGTCCCTGACCGCTGCCGTAACCCTGATCGAGCGTACCCCACGCCGACATGAATGCCGGCCAACTGCCCATGTATTGAATCGGCGTGCCGCCGCCGCCGGACGTGAATGCGAGGCGCGGATATCCGGATTCATCGCGCAATCCGCGCGCGCGAATCGCGCGTAACTTCTCCGCGACCAAATCGAGCGCTTCATCCCATGAAATCGGCACGAAGCCCGGGTCGTGCGCGCGCCCTTTCTCGGGATTGGTGCGCTTCATCGGCTGCTTGATGCGGTTCGGGTTGTAGGTCTTCTGGATCAGGCCATAGGCCTTGACGCACACCCGGCCGCCGCCCGGGTGCGCCTCGCTGATGCGGTAGTTGGATTCGATGCGGGTGGCGACGCCGTCCTCTACTTCGACGCGCATTAAATCCGGACCGGCCACGCATTGATTGCAATAAACCGGCAACATCTTGCGCTCGCCGTGCTTTTTCCTTGGCGCCGGCACGACTTATCCGCCTTTGGCTTTCGCGATCTTGGCGGTTAGCCGCTCTTTCAGCTTCGCAAGCTCGACGATGAAGCGTGTGTGCGTGCAGCGGCCGACCTCCTCAACGGCGTCGCGCGCCACCACCTCAAAGGTCACGGCGCGCCGATCGACCGCGGTGATCTTGACGTTGATTTCGACCGACATGCCCTCCGGCGTCGCCGCGAGATGCTGGATATCGACGCGCGTGCCGACCGAGTCTTCACCTGGGTCGACGTGCTCGCGCAGAAAGTTGCGGCACAGCTGTTCGATGTCTTGCACTAGCGCCGGCGTTGCGTACACGCCCAAGTGTTCGCCCATGTGGCGCGTCGCGCGCGCTTCGTCGACAGTGATCGTTTGCGTTTTCGTGAGGCCCGCTTGCAAGCTCGCTTTCATTTGGTTCCGCCGTATGTTCTACGCAATTCGTTTTTCAGGATCTTGCCCATGGCGCTCTTCGGCAACGCCTCGACAATCGCCATGCGTCGAGGAATCTTATATCCGCCGATGTGCTGGCGACAGTGCGCGATCAGTTCCGCCTCCGTGAGCGCGTGCCCCGGTGCCGGCACGATTGCGGCGAACACAGCTTCGCCCCATTTTTCATCGGGCACGCCGACGACCGCGGCCTCGTGCACGCCAGGATGCCTATACAAGGCGGCCTCGACTTCTGACGAGTAAACATTTTCGCTGCCGGTGATGATCATGTCTTTCAGCCGGTCCAGGACATACAGATTCCCTTCGACATCCAGTCGGCCGACGTCGCCGGTATGAAACCAATCGTTGCGAAAAGTCCGGGCGTTTTGTTCCGGCAACCCGAGATACCCCCGCGTCACGTTCGGCCCGCGAACCACGATCTCGCCGATCTCGCCGATGTCGAGTTCGCGATCGTCGGCGTCGACAATACGCAGATCGACGTGGATCAGCGGTTTGCCGACCGAGCGCAGCAGCGCGTGATCGCCACCCGCGAGCGCTTCGCGATGTTGTTCGGGCGTGAGCGTGGTCAAGATCGGGGACGTTTCGGTAAGACCGTAACCTTGCTGCAAACCGGCGTTCGGGAACTTGTCCATCGTGCGCTTGATCCACTCGACCGCCATCGGCGCCGAGCCATAGAACACCAAACGCATGCTGCTTGTATCGAAGCGATCGAAGTCCGGCTCTTGCAGCGTGACGATGATGATGGTCGGCGCCAGCATCGACGCGGTTATGCGGTGATCCGCAATCGCCTGCAGCAGGTTGCGGCCGGAAAAATCACTCAAGTACGAATGCGCGCCGCCGACCAGCGTAAACGCGGTACCCATCAGGTCAGCCGAGTGGAACATCGGTGACACGTGCAGAAAACGATCATCGGCGTAAGCGCGAATCGCGAGCGCGATTTGGGTGCCGTTCGCGATCAGGTTCGCGTGTGTCAGGCGCACGCCTTTGCTGCGCCCGGTGGTGCCGCCGGTATAAAGCAAAATGGCGTCGTCACTCGGAGATAATTCTTGCATCGGCACGGGAGCGGTTTGCGCCAACAGGGATTCGTACTGTGGCCACGCGCCGTCGGCGTTTCGAGATGCGACGAAGAGTACCCGGTCACGCCACGGTGCGAAGTGCTCGTCGTTTAACAGCTGCGCAAATCGGTCCTCGATCGCGAGCAGCCTGCAATCGGCATCGTCCAAGATGTAGCGGATCTCGGGATTGGCGAGCCGGAAGTTGAGCGGCACCGGCACCGCGCCGAGCCAGTAGCCGGCGTTGATCAATTCGGCGTGGCGAAACGAGTTGTGGCTGATGATCCCGAAGCGGTCGCCGCTGCGCAAACCGAGCCCGTGCAGCGCCCCGGCGGCACGGGCGATCCGATCCACGTATTGCGACCAGGTCATGTCGCCCTCGCGATCGAGAATGGCTGGACGGCTGGCGAAAAGCTTGGCGGCCCGCGCGAGCGCACTGGCCATCGTCAGTTGGTGGTCGGTGGACACCATGATCAACTGGTATCATAACCGAAGGCGGTACCACAGGCGCGCGGCGTCCGGCCAAGGGTAGTTATTCACCACAGAGGACGCCGCGGACGCGCGGGACATCAAAAGGAATGAATCCATAAACCTCCGCGTCCTCTCTGGTGAAAATCAGTATTTTAGGAACTCCAAGATGATGAATTCATTATGAGCGACCTCTTCACCCAATCGCCGCCGCGCCTTGGCAACCAGTACCAGGACGACCCCTTTCTGCGCGAATACTTGGCGCGCGTACTCCCGCCCGACGTTCGGCACGAGGTTGAGCCGCAATTGCAGGAACTCGGAACGATGGCAGGTGGTGAGCTGTACGACCTTCAATTGCAGGACCGGTTGAACGAGCCGTGCCTCACGCAATGGGACGCCTGGGGAAATCGCGTCGATCGCGTTTCGCTTACGCCGCTCTGGGAAAAGCTTGCACCGCTCGCCGCCCACCACGGGTTGATCGCAATGCCGTACGAGCTTCGCCACGCGCGCTACTCGCGCATACACCAGTTCGCCGCGGTGTATTTATTTCATCCGTCTTCCGATCTGTACACTTGCCCGTTGGCGATGACGGACGGTGCGGCACGCAGTTTGGTGAGTTCCGGCAACACCGCCTTGATCGAGCGTGCGCTGCCGCGCTTGACGAGCCGCGATCCCGCGACCGCGTGGACCAGCGGCCAATGGATGACGGAGACCACCGGTGGATCGGATGTCGGCACGAGCGCCACCCGCGCGGTGCCGGCGGCGAATGGCAAGTGGCACTTGTATGGCAAGAAATGGTTTACCTCGGCCGCGACGTCGCAGATGGCGCTGACGCTCGCACGCCCCGAAGGGAACGGTCCGGGCGGGAGCAATCTCGCGCTCTTTTATTTAGAGACGCGCAATGGGGACGGCGGGTACAACGGCATCCGCATCGAGCGTCTGAAGGACAAGCTCGGCACGCGCAAGGTGCCGACGGCGGAGCTGCTGCTCGACGGTGCGCTGGCCGAAGCGGTAATCGGCACCAACGACGGTACGCGCCACATCGCGCCGATGCTGCAAATCACACGCGCCTGGAACAGCGTCACCGCGACGGCGTTCATGCGGCGCGCCTGCGCGCTGGCGCGCGCGTACGCGCGTGAGCGCAATGCCTTCGGCGCCGCACTCGACGCGCTACCGCTGCATCGCGAGACGCTCGCCGACATGGAGACCGAAACATGCGCCGCGACACTGCTGGCGTTCGAGTTGGTCGAACTCATCGGGCGCGAGGAGGCCAACGACATCAACGACGAAAGCCGTGCGCTGCTGCGACTGCTGACGCCGCTCGCGAAGTTGGTCACCGCGAAACAGGCCGTAGCGGTGGTCAGCGAGGCGATCGAAGCGTTCGGCGGCGCCGGTTACGTCGAGGATACTGGGCTGCCCGTGTTGCTGCGCGACACTCAAGTGTTGCCGATCTGGGAAGGCACGACCAACGTGCTGGCGTTGGATGTGCTGCTGCGCAGCGATGTCGCCGCCGGATTCGCTGCGTTGCGCAGCCGCGTCGCGGCCGCAGTGAAAGGCGCACCCGCGATACTAGCAGATCCGATCACCAGCGCGACGCGCGCACTCGATCACGCGCAAGCGTGGCTAGCGGCAACGCGGGATCGAAGCAAACAGCAAGCCGGCGCGCGGCGGCTTGCATTCACGATCGGTCGAGCGTTTGAACTTGCACTACTCGTCGAACACGCGCGTTGGGCGCTCGCGCGCGATCGCGACACCGATGCAATCGCGACGGCGCGACGGTTTGCGACGACAACGGTTGATTTCATTCGCGATGTCGATCCGAGCGATTGACGCTGCTTGTCACGATGTTTCTCGCGCCAGGTCGGCCGGGCAGACACCGGGCAGACAGGTAACGCCGTCATTTCGGCAAAGACCGGAATCTAGCGAGTGCAGGATGGGTAGTGCTTAGCGAAACCTATTACTCTCTCGGAAGGTTTGGACCAGCGCGCGCGGCACGTGGAGTGCCCGCACGCTTCCCACCATGGTTTAGTAAGCAAGTCAGGTACCGTATAACAAGTCCGCCTCGGTTCGATAGGCGCAAGTTCCGTCGGGGATTCTGACTGGCGCCGAATCCTAACCATATGATCGCGAGTTTACTTTTCGTCATACGGTTCATTGATGCTATACCGCAGTTCCACGGTTCCACCGGTGCTCACCTGCAAGATTGCAGTGTATCCAGGCGCGGATGACTCGCCTGATGTGAAAAGCGTTATGATTTCAAAAGAGATTTCAAAATCGACTTGGGTGTATAACCGTGATAACCGTCAATGGGCCGTATATTCTTCGTTGGATTCCAAAACAACCATGAACTCAAAATTGATCTTGATCGTCGGCATATTCACCGCAACTCTAGTCGCTGGGTGCGCTGGGTTCCCGGGAGAATTTCCAACCAAGGAAGAAATTCGCGGATACAGCAGTATCGGACGTGTGAAATGGCATGTCCCGACGGGCAAAGGCTTTTACTTCGCTGTTCCGCACTTTACTCAAGGTCCGAGACTGAAATGCGAGTTCCCAAAAAGCGGAGAATGTGAAATCAGCGTCTACGCAAGGGATCTACGAATAGATTTTGAAAACAGAAAAAAAGAGTACTTTGCGGAAATGCAAGCGCTCCTCAAAGACGCTGAGGAATTGGCCGTCGAAGTTCAATCCTACGGTTCTGGTGTGCCCGTCCTCTATGCCACGTTGACGGATAAACGGCGAGGTGAAAGTTATCGGTATTTGACACGAGGTTTGTATGTGCGAGGTCCATTCATTATCAAATTCGAACATTTAACGAATGACGCATCCGGTGTCGAGCTTAGCCGTATTCTAAAGACAGTTCATTCTGCTGAACCACTTGACGCGATGGCAATCTTTACCTGGAAACTATCTGACTACAAAACTATCTGCGGAGAACGGTTCCCGGAACTCAAGAGCAAAAATGATGCTGCTTTTTCTTCCTCGAAGTTTGCAAATGTCGATTGGGTAAAACTAATGCAGCCCTCCGACGGATCGAGCACCTCGGAACAAATATCGACTCGATTTGAAAAGGCCAAACAACAGCTCGCGGAATCTTTTGCTAAGAGGCCACCAGACGAATTTCAGAGTTTCTGTCAGTCATTTCCAGCGCAGGTTAAAGAGGCAGAACGAGGACTCCTTTGAAATCCAACACGTCGCTCCACCCGACGCCGCAAACAGCGCGGCGCGGGTGAGCTAAGCGTTAGGAGTGAACATGAAAGTCGGAAAAGATTCGGTGGTCACGGGGAATGTCGCCCCCGATTCAACGGTTGGGGACCGCTCCGTGGTTGTTGGCCCAACCGACTCGCGCGGCAACACCATCCACAACAAGCCGATGGCGGTCGGGTATGGTGCCAAGGCTGGTCCGGATTCAATTGCCATCGGTGCTCACGCAAACGCTGGAACCCAGCCCACGAAGGCATGGTGGGAGCGTCCCCTCGGGATTCTCGTTCTCACGGTCGTTGGCACTTTCATAGCCGCTGGGCTCATATATTTCGTCGGCTGGAACTGACGCGACCGCCAATGTTCACTCCTAACAACGCGCTCCAGGGGGGACGGGCCTCGCTTCGCTCGGCCCGCCCCTGAGCGCGAGCGTTATACGTCATGAGACCCGATGGGAACCGCGCGCGAAAAGGTGATTGATGCCGTAGACGTCCTGAACGACATCATCGGCGACCTCGTTGCCGGAACAAATGTCTTTAGAGAGTATCGCGAGCGATACAAGGCGGGTACCTTTTCCGCGGAGCAATTAAGTGCAGTACAGAGAATGTGCTTTTCTCACTTGGCGCTAGCGCTCTGCAAGCTACTGGAATTTTGGGAGAACTACCAGAAATTAGTGCCAGACACCTTCCGCCAGAACCTCAAGAACCTGAATGGAACAATAAGAAAACGTGGAGCGAAAGATTTTCGGAACAAAGTCGCTGGACACACATGGGACAAGAAGTTGCAGCGTCCGTTACGCCAATCTGAGGTAATGAAAATGCTGGAACTGCTTCTGGGTGCTCATGCAGACCATTTCCTAAATTGGGTCAACGATCCTGCTAAAAACGAATACCCGAATACCGTTCTAAGTGTTGTCGAATCGCTTCGGGACGCAATTGCCAGGCAGTACGAGATTGCGCCGACCGAAATCCTGGAACGATAACGATGACGCATAACTTCGCGTTCGAGGCCGACGCGGTGAGACAACGCACCGGTTCCTATAGTTATCGTGTCCCGCGCGGCTCAACACGGCGTTAGGCAACCAAGATATGTACACTTCCGATCAGCTAGGGAAAATCCTTACCGAAAAGGAAGTTGTCATTCCAAAAATTGCGGTATTGCTCGATCAGCACCTCATGCTGTGCCCAAGGCTCCCATTGAAAGCTCAAGAGCACTGCCAATTTGGAGTGTGTCGCAGGCTTTTCATTCTCGTTGCGTGCCTGGAGTACTTTTTTTCTGAATTACCACCTGATACCAACAAGGAAAGATCGCGCGAAGAAAATAGTCGCGCAAATATTCATCTGCATGCTTTTCTAATCAACGTTAGCGGAATAATCGATAACATGGCATGGTTATGGGCCCACTATATTGGGCTTGAACAGCGCTTTGATCTCGAAAAGAAGAAAACCATGATCGGCCTTTTCAACAAGGATTTTTTGGAACATCTGCCGAAAGGCCTAGCCGCGTTAGTTGGTCAGTACTCCAAGTGGCACGAGTTCTTAACCCACCATCGCCATCCCACTGCTCACCGAATTCCTCCATATATGATTCCTTATACGGTTCGGAATGAAGAAGATTCGCCCGAGTTAAGGAACTATATGCCTAGGTACATCGGTTCATTCGGTGGCAAATACGGGCCCATACCTTTGCATGTTCAATCATTGGCCGACGTTAATACTGTGCTTGCTCTCTCAGAAGCACTTCTTACCGAAATGAAGGCTCATCATGCCTAACAAGCGCTTCGAGACGGACTCGCTACGTCGGCGCTTCGCGCCGCCTCCGCTCGCCGCTCAAGCTGTTCGTTGGGCCCCTTCAGATCTTCCACCACCCGAGAGAACCAAATGCCCACGGCAGCAACACTCGAACGATTCATTGCACGGGTTGAAGAGAATGCACATGCAGAGGCTTGCGAGGAGTTCTATACCGAGAACTCTTCAATGCGGGAGAACCAAGCGGCTCCAAGAGTTGGACGTGAAGCACATGTAGCAGTCGAGCGAAAAGTCATGGCACGCGCCAAGTCCGTTTCGTCAAAGTGCGTCCGCCCGGTATTTGTGAACGGCGACAGAGTAGTTATCCGCTGGGTCTTTCGGTTCGAGTGGCTCGATGGAACAGTCACGCAAATGGAAGAGCTCGCATATCAAAGCTGGGAGTCCGAGCGTATCGCCGAAGAAACATTCTTCTATGACCCCGCCCAACGAGTACCCAAGCGCGTCGAGCAGTAGTCAGCGCACACAGAATGTGCGCCTAACCCTTCATGTGCCCCGGCAAGCCGGTTCATGCCTCTCATCCACCCTCGTCGTGTTGCGCGTCGCAAGAACGGAAGCGGTTCCGCTGAAGTAACGATCGACCGACACCGATTGGAACAATGGTACGCGCTCGGGAGGACTAGTCCGGAACTAGTATTCCAAGTCGCGCTGCAATCTCCGCCGAGCGCGGGCTCGTTGGTCGCGACCGGCAAGCTCACGATCGACGTCGATACGCTGGGGGCTTCGACATTTATACAACCTTGCGCGATGGCGTGGCAGTCGACGACAGCGCGCTCGCCTCGCTCGTGGTCGGCGGCGTGACCGGGCTCTGCCGAGTAAACCTCCTCACCGGTAAGGCCACGTTGATCAACACCTTCCCGGATTGCGTCGCCGATATCGCGATTCCGCTAAGTCAATAAGACCCCCCGCCAAACAAAAAGGGCCGGCATCAGCCGGCCCTTTTCTCGGTACGCGTCGAGTCGATCGATTGCTACAGCAGCTGCGAGAAAATCATGATTAGACCAATCACCGATACTGTCCATGTCGCGGTACGCGCCCACGGAATACCAATGATGTAGATCAGCGCATGCGCGACCCGCGCCCAAAGGAATATCTGTGCGCCAAGCAACGTCGTCGAGTTTGTCTTGTTCGCGATCACGGCGATGAGAACCAGCGGTATGAACAGCGCCATGTTCTCGATCATATTGAGGTGCGCGCGACAGGCGCGACCGGCCCAACCCGTTATCTCCGGGAACCCTTCGCGATTGGCCACTAGCGTCAGCAGGCCGACTTGCATCAGCGCGCCGAGCACGGCAATCAGAACTAGGACAAACGTTAGGACAACGGACCATACTAATATGGACAAATCCGGATTCATGCGATCTCCTTTTCTTGTGGTGGTGGGGTGGAATTGCGAAGCCGTATGCTGCGTCGTGGGTTCACGATCGTCAATGCTGGAGTCGATGAACCCGAGAGATTTTTGGGAAACAGTACAATCGCGCTAGCGGTGACTCGGTAATTCCCTTGCTCCCTGTCGGGTCGCGTTGTATAAGTTTTTGTTAAGAACGACAAGATAATCATGCGCACACTGATCACGGAACGAATGTCTCAGCCTCCCATCGCCAAGCCGGCGGCGACGGCTGACCTGCGCGCGGCGGCGGTTTTGATTCCGCTGCTCGATCGGCCGACGGGAATGTCGTTGTTGCTGTTGCAACGCACGCAGCACTTGACGCATCACGCCGGGCAAGTAAGCCTGCCCGGAGGCGGTATCGAGACGGCCGATGCCGGTGCGCTCGGCGCGGCCTTGCGCGAGACGGAAGAAGAAATCGGAATTCCGCGCAGCAGCATCGAGGTGGTCGGCGAACTGGAATCGATTGTTACCGGCACCGGCTTTCACATCACGCCCTTCGTTGGGTTCGTGCCGACCGACGCCGCGCTGACGCTCGATCGCTACGAAGTCGAGCGCACGTTCGAAGTGCCGCTCGAAACAGTTCTGCGCGTACGTAACTACGAGCAACGGACGCGGCGCGTGAAGGACCGAGACGTCAGTTACTACGTGCTCGACTACGGCGGGAATGTCATCTGGGGTGCGACCGCGCAGATTCTCGTGAACTTCGGGCGCCACCTCGGAATCGATGCGGAATCATGAACCCGCCGAATCGCGACCGGCCGAGTCGCCCGTGTCGGCGACGGTTTTCCAGTGACCTACCATGCCGCATCGAGATACCCAAGTAGCGCGCGCTGCTGACACACCGGCCGACGTGCGCGAGTTGTATCGGCGCGCGCTCGAACGTCGCGGCTTCGTTGCCGATGCGGCCCAGCAACGCGCGGTCGAGCGGTTGCAGCGGCTGCACGAAGAGTGGCGCGCGTACAAGGCCAAGCGCCCGACGCGCCTGCATCGATTGGTGGTGCATCCGACGCTACCGCAGGGCGCCTATCTCTGGGGCGGCGTCGGCCGCGGCAAAAGTTTCCTCATGGATAGTTTCTTTAGTTGCGTGCCGCTGGTGCGTAAGCAGCGCGTGCACTTTCATCACTTCATGCGCGAAGTCCACCGCGAACTCGGCAAACTGAAAGGCCAAGAAAATCCGCTGGACCGACTGGCCGAGCGCATCGCACGACGCGCCCGACTAATTTGCTTCGATGAGATGCACGTCAATGATGTTGCCGACGCCCTGATCCTTGGGCGGCTGCTCGAGCGAACTATGGACCTCGGCGTTGTCTATTGTATGACCTCGAACTACGCGCCGGACGATCTTTATAAGGATGGGTTGAAGCGCGACGACTTCCTTCCCACGATTGAATTGCTGAAGCACCGCCTCGACGTGATCGAAGTCGACAGCGGGGTCGACTACCGACTGCGTGTGCTTGAACGCAGCCGAACCTATGTCACGCCGCTCGACGCCGCGGCCGACGAAGCGTTGGCGCAAGCCTTCAACGATATCGCCGAAACCGACGCGCAATCCGCGCCGCTCGACATCGAGGGTCGCAAGATTCGTTTTCGCCACCGTGCCGGCGGTGTCGTCTGGTTCGACTTCGACGTGATCTGCGGCCAGGGCCGCTCGCAGCTCGACTATCTCCAGCTCGCGCAGGAATTTCACACCGTTATTGTCGCCAACGTTCCGCGGCTCGGTGCCGAGCAGCTCGACGAAGCGCGGCGCTTTACCTTGCTGGTGGATGTGTT
>Ga0154757_1191_pt8 | contig 13192 bp, 14 predicted proteins | sample Rifle2008BG16ft_FD_105765 | JGI IMG/M metagenome (GOLD analysis project Ga0154757, IMG submission 105765) | Candidatus Muproteobacteria bacterium RBG_16_60_9 | reverse complement strand
GCCGCCAGCGGTAGCGCCCCCGTTACTTGCGCCACCATTCGTGCGCCCCGTATCGTGCGATCCATATATTCTGCAAGACTAGCGTACCCCACGCCACCGCCAAAACCCAGGACAATACCGAGCAGCAAGAACGCGCGCCGATTCGGAAAAGGCGGCGCCGTCGGCAGCTGCGCCGGCTCGAGAATCGAGTAGCGCTCACCCTTCTGTTCCTTTTCCAGTTGTACGGCAAGTTCCGCACTCATGAGGTTTTGCTTAATCTCACGGTACTTCTTGACCGCGGTATCGTACTCCCGTAGCAAACTTAGCCCTTCCTGTTCGACCCGCGGGGTCTGCACCAGGCGCGTTTCATACTCGGTGAGCTTGCCTCGCGCCTCGACGCGCTGCGCGCGTGCTGCCTTCAGACTAAGCTCCACCGTATCGAGCTGCGTCCGTAACGCAATATAAGCCGGGTTGTCGGGCTTGAGCCTTAGCGAGAGCTGCGAAGAATCGTCGGCCTGCCGAAGTTTCCGGTCGAGACTGGCAACCGCCGAGCGCAACCGCATCACATCGGGGTGATCGGCAGCGTACTGCTTTTCGGCGCTTTCGAGTTGGGCACGAACTTTCTTGTACTCCTCCTCGATAACGGAGCGTTCGTCGATGATTCCCAGTTCGCGCTTCAAGGACTCGACCTCGCGCCGCAGGCGGCCGACATCGGGATGATCCGGTGAGTAATTCGCCGCCGCCGACAGGTACTGGGTTTGGATTTCCTTCAAACGTGCGGCCGGGCTCTTGCCGGTATAGGGATCGACATTGGCAAGCTGCGATTGCATTTCCAGCTTGCGTTGTTCCAGGGTCGTAATCTGGCGCTCGGTGTCCTCGAGTTCCCGTTGGGTTCGTTCCATCAACGACATATTGAGGCTCATTAACTCGGGGAGCCGCCCGCTGTTTCGTTCCTTATACGCCGCGACCCGTCCTTCCAGTTCGGCGATCCGTTGGCTCAGCTTCTCCTCCTCATCGCCAAGAAAGCCGGACGTTTGAACCGCTTTCTGCGTCCGGATTCGTTGATTTTCGCGAAGGAACAAATCCATCAGTGCGTCGGTCGCCCGACGGGCCACGACGGGAGTGTCGGCATCGTAGGAAACCGTAAACGCGATGGTCGCCGTTGTTGACGCGCCGCTTTGCGGGTCGGTGACGTTGGCGCTCAACGGTTTAATAAGGATGTTCGATCGCATGCCCGCGAGAGCGGCGCTCATCGCCTCCGGCGTGCGGGCGTTAGGATAGAGGTTAAATTTCTCGGCGAGCTGCGTTAGGTTTTCGCGATTTAGCACCCGTGTCTGAATAACTTGCAACCGCTGATTGGCGTAGCCGGTCACCGTGGTTTGCAACATGTCTCGCGGTACTTCTTGCTGCTCGATCAATATGGTCGCGGTCGAACGATACTTCGACGGCAACAGAAACGCGGCGGCGGCGCTAACGACAAAAACCGAAGCGGCGACCGTAAGCAATTGCTTCTTACGACGACGCAAAATCGCCAGATAGTCGCTTAAATGTTGTGATCCCGGATTTGTCATCGTTCGCTCACTTGGTTGCCCGTTCGACACGTCGCTTAGCGCCCGAAAAACAGGCGTTGCCAATTATACGCCACGCCAACGAACACGACATTGCTGTTCGCCGAATTCGGATCGGCATCGAATTTTTGATAGCGATAGGCAAAACCGGTACGCATAGACCACTGCGACGTCCATTGGTACTCAAGCGCCGGTTCCACTTCATAGTAGCGCCGATCGACCGATGCGTCCGACCCCTCGAGCACCTTGTTCCTGAGCAGCGTCGCGCGCAGCGCAAACCGCAAGGTCGGCGAGATGCTACGCAGCAGCCGCATTCGCAACTGGTCAGACTGTATCGATCTGCCGCTACCGCTCGGGGAGACGTCGTGACTAATCGTACCGTCCAGCTCCATGGTCTCGGAAATTTCTTTCGCGGTCGCTTCGAGCACGAATCCACTCGCATGATTGACAGTGCCGGCGATATCTTCCTTGGTCTTGCTGGCCCCGACCGAAATCGACCCGCGACTGGTTTCGGAGAACGCGCGCGCAAACCCAACGAGCAATCGCGTGGTATCGGTCGCGTTATCGATAGCCGAAGCTCGGTAACGCGACACATTCGTGCCGATGGTAAACGAATCTCGCGGATTAATACTGTGCGAGAAGCCGAGTGCCAGATTTTGATCGGTGAAATCGACTAGCCCCGTGCTGGCGGCATTGTCAAAACCTACGTGAGTAATCTCGTAAGCGAACTGCACGGAATTCTTCTCGCTCAGCGCCTGCGTCCACGTCGGTCGCAGGTTACGCCGGTCACGGGTCACGTTGGCTTGCTGCAGTCCGACATCCGCGTCGCCGCCGCTACTTGCGCTCGTGCCGGTATTGACGGTCTCGCGCAAGTTATCTCGACGGAATTCGCCAACAAGCCCAAGACGCGTGCGTTCCGACGTTTGCGTGAACGAGTTCAGCGAAAGAATCTGCTGATCGGCATCCTCGACTTGATCGGTCGAGTAATCTTTGTAGGTCAATACGAGCCCAAGGTCGATTTCGGAAAGCTCCGTTCGCCCTTGAATGCGCATGGACGGCGTAACCCAGGTCACGGTCGACGACTCATGCGTTGCGGTCGTGAGCAACGGATTGCTTTCGCGACCGACACTGACGCCGACGGCGGGCTGTACCGACCACTCGGCGCCCCACCCGGCTGCGGAAAACCCCGCGACGGCGATACCGACAATGAAGCGCGTGCCGGCACCGAACCCAAACCTGTGCTCGATCGCGCGACCGCGATTGACTTGCTGACTACCCACCATACCTCGCCCACCCCCTCTATCGACGCTGCGTAGCGCCTGATACTTCTCCGGCGTGCCGATGTTTCCGACGCCGACGCACCCTCGGCCATCACGGATTCGAGGCCCCGGAACCTCAGGGAACGACAACCGTGTCACCGCTCTTCAGCGTAATGTTTTGTTCCAACCGCCGCCCCTTTTTGATGTCGGCGTAGTTGAAGATCAGCACTTCTTCGTTGCTGTTTTCACTCTTACGCAAAATACGTATGTTGCCTTCGTCGGCGAACGGCGTGAGCCCGCCCGCCAGCGTCAGCGCCTGCAGGACATCGACGTAACGTCCGACCACGAATTCGCCGGGCTTATTCACCCGGCCGATAACAAAAATCTTGTAACCGGCGACCTTTTTCACCGACACCGTCACGACGGGTTCCGGTATGTACTTGCGCAATCGCTCCGTGATTTCGTCGTGAATTGCCTGCGCCGTTCGGCCCTTGGCTTTGACATTGCCGACCAGCGGAAATGTTATCCAGCCGTCAGGGCGCACCAAAACTTCCTTGAGCTGTAAGTCCGGCTCTTTCCAGACCGATATTTCCAAAACGTCTTCGGGACCGATTTGATAGTCGCCGCCGCTCGTCTGACCGGCGCCGATCGGATTTTGCGCGATGGCATCGCCATAGATACCGAGCATCGGCAACAAAAAAACTACCGCCATCGCCCAGATCAGTAATCTCATCTAGCCCATTACCTCGATAACATGGCACTCGACCGAAGTCGGTCCAACTGAAAAACTGATCACGCCTAGTACCCGTTGCAATCACACGAGCGGCGCGCGCCAGTGTCGACAATGATGTCATCGACTATTGCGGCGACGGTCGCAAGTAACCTGACGGCACACGAAGAACTATCGAACGGACCAGCACCTATTCGGCGCCAATCGCGCGGCCTCGCTTGGCGTGCACCCAAATACCCGACATTCGTCGGACTATTATCTACAGGACGGCATCGATGTCCATAAAAGAAATCGCCGCGATCCGAACTCCGCACTATTCGAAAGTGACAATTTTTGGCACCTGAATCTGTTCGGCCACCACATACATTCGTGCGGTCGCCATCCACTCGTTCCCATATCCATCGGCCAGCGCAACATCTATCATGTGCGTCGTCGCTGGGCCGTAATTGCTGGTTCCACCGACCGACTGCCACGGCGATACGCTAGAAGCCGACGTGTGCCGGGGGAAATTAGCGGCAGGAAAGCGCGGTTAAATCGAGGCGTGGATTCGTCGGCGGTCGACAAATAATCGAATCCCGGCACACCGGGAAGGCTGGGGGAGCAAAGTGGAAGTTCATCGACTTATTAGCCCGGAGTCGGGCAGGTTGTCGGCGGTTGCGCAAGCCATCGACGCCATCCTGATCGTCGCGTCGCTCGCGCTAATTACCTGGCTCGACGTCTACAAATGGGAGCCGCACTACACGGTTGCCGCTATATGGGCGGTCGGGCTTTTCGTTCTTACCGCTCATTTCTTCGACGTTTACCGCCCCTGGCGCGGATCGTCGATGCAACGCGAATTAGTTCGCTTGGTGTGGGCTTGGCTCACGGTCTGTCTGATCCTGTTGTTTCTCGCGTTCTCGACCAAAACCTCGAGCGAATATTCGCGTCGCATTTTCTTGACGTGGTTTGTCATTACGCCATTGATTTTGATCGTGTGGCGCGGCTGGCTGCAGATCGTCATGGGCGCGATCCGCCGCCGCGGCGTCAATACGCGGCCGGTCGGAATCGTCGGCGCGCGTGAACTGGGCGCCTATCTCGCTCGCACTATATTAGCCGCACCGTGGATGGGGCTACGACCCGTCGGATTCTACGATGATCGCAAACCCTCCGGCGGGCGTCCGCTCGCGCGCGAACCGGTCGAGGTGGTCGGTAGCTTCGATGCGCTCGTCAACCATGCGCGCCAAGGCAGTGTCGACATCGTTTACATCACACTGCCGATGCGCGCCGAATCGCGGATTCAGGAACTGATCGCGAAACTTTCCGATACCACGGCGTCGGTGTACATGGTGCCCGACTTCTTCATCTTCGACCTGCTGCACGCCAGTTGGGACAATATCGGCGACCTGCCCGTGGTCAGTATTTCCGAGACGCCGTTCTACGGTGTCGACGGCTTCGTTAAGCGGCTCGAGGATATCGTTATCAGCGGTTTGCTGCTGCTGATACTCGCCCCGGTCATGCTCGCCATCGCCATGAGCGTGAAGCTCAGCTCGCCCGGCCCGGCGATTTTCCGCCAACAGCGATACGGTTTGCGCGGCAACAAGATCGAAGTGTGGAAATTTCGGACGATGACGGTGCGCGAAGACGGCGGCCCGATCGTGCAAGCGCGCAAGGATGATCCGCGCGTGACACGGTTGGGATCTTTCTTGCGCCGCACCTCGCTGGATGAGCTGCCGCAGCTGATCAATGTATTGCGCGGTAGCATGTCACTCGTCGGACCGCGCCCGCACGCCGTGGCGCATAACGAGCAATACCGCCGCCTTATCGACCGTTATATGTTGCGCCACAAGGTCAAGCCCGGCATCACCGGCTGGGCCCAAGTAAACGGCTGGCGCGGCGAAACCGACACGCTCGATAAGATGCAGAAGCGCGTCGAATTCGATCTGGCGTATATTCACAACTGGTCACTGACGCTCGACCTGAAAATTTTATTCTTGACCGCGTTTCGCGTGTTGACCGACAAAAACGCGTACTAGTAAATCTTACGAGGAATCAACGACGACGCTTTTCGAATCGATGCCAAAAACCAAGCAACCGTGGATTCGACTACCGCATTGCGACGACTAACCTTTTGCATTTTGCCGGGCGCACTGGCGATGGGCGTTACCTTGGCAGCGTGCGAGCGCGAACCGTTGCGACCGACTCCAGGTCCGGTACCCAAAGCGGCGGCACCACGACCCTTGGAGCCAATGGCCGATATCGACATCGCCGGCACGCGCCGCGTCAAGGCCTGCCCCACCATGGGCGCCCTCGAAGCGGTTTCGACGCTGGACGCTAGCGCGAAACGCTGTCCAGAAAAGCCAGCCCCGCGTCCAGCCCGCTGAGACTGCGATCGCGCCCCACCAAGTGCAGTGTCACATCGATCGGCGGCGAGATCGCGCGTCCGGTCAAAACCACGCGTAGTGGCTGCGCCAGCTTACCAAGTTCCAAGTTGTAGTCCTTCGCGGTATTCGCAACCGCCTCGTGAATCGCTACCGGACTCCAATCCGATAGACGCTCAAGCCGTCCGCGCAAGTCGCGCAACGCCGGGCCCACGGCTTGCGTTAAATGTTTCGTGGCCGCCTTCGGATCGTATTCTTTCGGTTCGCGGTAAAAGAACACACTGTTTTGCGCCATTTCCACCAGCGTTTTCGCGCGCTCGCGCTGCGCTTTGACGACATCGATAAGATCCGGGCCTTGGGTCGGATCGATACCCAGTTTTCCCAAGTGCTGGCTCAGATGGTGCGCAACATGCGCCGGGTCACCATTCTTTAGGTAATGCTGATTGAGCCACAGGAGTTTGTCCGGGTTCACGGCCGCCGCGGAGCTGTGCACGTCCTTAACATCGAACAGCGCGACCATTTCGTCCACTGAAAATATTTCCTGATCGCCGTGCGACCAACCGAGGCGCACCAAATAATTCAGTAGCGCCTCGGGCAAATAACCGTCGTCGCGATACTGGATCACGCTCACGGCACCGTGGCGCTTCGACAGCCGGGCGCCGTCGGCGCCGAGTATCATCGGCACGTGCGCGTACACCGGCGGTTTCGCACCAAGCGCCGCGAGCATGTTCATCTGACGCGGCGTGTTGTTCAAATGGTCGTCGCCGCGGATCACGTGGGTGATGCTCATGTCCATGTCGTCGACCACGACCGTGAAGTTGTACGTCGGCGTACCGTCGGCGCGCGCGATAATTAAATCATCCAGTTCGGTGTTGTCGAAAACTACACGGCCGCGAATCATGTCTTCGACCACGACCGCGCCGTCCACGGGATTTTTGAACCGCACTACCGGCCTTGCATCCGCCGGCGGATGCGGCACGCCGGCGCGGCAAAGTCCGTCGTAGCGCGGCTTCTCCTTGCGCGCCATCTGTTCGCCGCGCAATTTCTCCAACCGTTCCTTCGAACAGTAACAATGGTAAACCTTGCCCGCGGCCAGCATTTGCGCGATCACGTCGCGATAGCGATCGAAGCGCTTGGTTTGGAAAAACGGACCTTCGTCGTACTCGAGGCCGAGCCAGGTCATGCCCTCGAGGATGGCATTCACGGATTCGGCGTTGGAGCGTTCGAGATCGGTGTCCTCAATCCGCAGCACGAACGTGCCGCCGTGCTTGCGCGCGTACAGCCAGCAAAAGAGCGCCGTGCGAGCGCCACCGATGTGCAAGTAACCGGTTGGGCTCGGGGCAAAGCGGGTTCGAATGGTCATGAGATCGGCCGGAAAAGGCCGGTATGGTACTCAAATGCGGAAGAGAAATCAGCTCGACGAAGAAACGTACTCGCCCCGTAGTCGCGAAGCGCGCAATCGGCATTCAAGACAATTAGCGGTCTTGCTTTTTTTCGCCCTTGCGGCGATCAGCTTCCCCGGCCGGTTAGGACGGCAAGAAATCGATCGGATATGTAACCACCATCACTTCCACTTCCTTGGCGCCGAAGTCGAACTGGCGAATACGCGCGAGCAGTTTGCGCTCGAGCTCCGAATCGCGCAGCTCGCTCGAAACGATTTGGCAGTCGACCACTTCGCCGTGTGGCGCGATCGTTAGCTTAAGCACGACTTTGCCCTGCAGGGTCGGGTCCGTGCGTAGCGCGCGGTTGTAAATCGTATAGATAGAGCCCTTGTTGCGGTCGAATACCAAGCGAATCTCTTCCAGCGCGCGGCTTGCCCTACCACCGCCTCCGCGCCGCAGCGTACCGTCGCCACCGCCACCGCCGCCGACCGGACTCGTAACTTGCGTGGTACCGCGGCCCCCCAATCCGCCGCCGCCGGTGTCGCGGCTAAGCGCCGCGGTGTTAATGCCGCCGCTACCCGCGGTCGCGCTGGAGGTAATGAGCGCGCGCTCGCTCACGCGCGCGGGGCCACCGGGTCCGGGCCCCGGCTTCGGTCCCTTCGCCAACTGCGAAGTATTTTCGAGCCTCGAAGTTACCGAATTGTCTCGTAAATCGGCCAGTTCATCTTTAAAGGCAAGCAGGCCGGAACGCTCGGCCTTGGCGCGCGCGGCCTCGACGGTTTTCACCGGCTCCTGCTTTTTCGGTTCCACTTTCTTCGATTCGGGTTTGGCTTGCGGCTTGGCTTCGGGCTTGACCAACTCCGGCTCTTTCGCCTTTGGCAGCGGTGGCGGCGGCGGTTGGCGCTCGAGCAGCAACTGTGCGAGCCGCGGCGGCAGTTCTTCCGCCTGTTCGCGCGCGATCTGCGGTAGCGGCAGAAACGGCAATAGCAGCGCGAATACCAGGAAGATCAGCAGACTGCGCTTAAGGATCTTGCGATATCGGCGCTCTTCGTCCTCGGGCATCGCCCACGGCAACTCGGGAGAATGATAGTAAGCGGCCAACATCGCGACGTTTCTCAGCCTTGTTCCTTGCTCAACACCGCGAGCGAAATGTTTTCGTACTTCGCGCGCACGCACGTGAGCATGATCTTCTTCAGCAACCGATACGGAATTTCCTTATCGCCCATGATGGTGATGTCGCGCGCCGCGCCTTCGCTCCCACCGCGCGGGCGGCGCGCCTGATACTCGAGCTCGGTCCGAAGCGGCTCGATCAAGTCGACATTCGCATTCATCACGTCCCCGACCGAGGCAACTTTGCGCCCCTGCACCAGGATGTCCTGATCGTTCACGGTTACGACCAGCGTCTGTTTCGGGGATTTCTCGGCCACCGACTCGGGTAGCCGCACCGACTTGGCGGTGGGTAACACCTCGCCATTGCTCGAATGCACGAGCAGGAAGAACACGAGGATGGTGAAGATATCCATCAACGACACCAGATTGAGCCCGGAACCCCGGCGGGCGCGTTCGTGGCGGCGTTCCATGCGCTTGGCGCGGCGCGAAGCCTCATGGTCTAGCGCCCTCCCATCGCGGCACGTATCGGCGCGCCGGTCGTGCCACCGACCGCGGCGCTCGCGCGTCCCGGCGCATCGCCAATCGCAATTTCCGGAAACAGTTCGTAGCGCTGTCTGACTCCGTTGTTGACCACTTGATAAAGGCGTACCGCGTCCATCACTTGCACCAGAATGTCATAAGACGTGTTCGGCTCGGACAAAATCGTGGCCTTGGTCTTATCGGGGAAGCGTTCCTTGATCTGCCGCAACGTTTTCGACAGCTCGGCGTAGTCCTGGCCTTTAGTGTTCTTTTCTATTCGCCGCAGTACTCCGCTCGAGCGTTCGCCGATTTCGAGCGCGTCGGCGCGCACGATCACTTCCAATTGCAGTTCTTTCTTCGGTTCCGACGAGGCGGCGGAACTCGGCGGCAAATTCAATTCAAGAATCGTCAGGCGCGTGAACACCGCGGTGATCAGCAGGAACGGCACCAAGATCACCATCAGGTTCATGAACGCGGTGATGTTCATCTCCTCGGGCGCGGCCCGATGACGACGCAGCCGACGCCTCACGACGCGGGCGCCTCGCGCTTATCGCCGACCATGTTCAAGAATTTCACCGCCGCCATCTCGAGACTGTCCACGACCTGACCGGTCTTCGACTGCAACACCGAATGCACCAGGAGCAGCGGGATCGCGACGATCAGTCCGAACGCGGTCGTGTTCATCGCCACCGCGATGCTTTGCGACAGCAACTCCGCCTTCTCCGCCGGATTGGCGTTCGCGACCGCGGTGAACGCCTGGATCAGACCGATGATGGTTCCCAGCAAACCCAACAGGGTCGAGATATTGGCAAACGCCGCGAGGTACTGAGTGCGCCGTTCGAGTCGCGGGATCACTTCCATCAAGCCCTCGTCCATCGCCATTTCGATGTCTTCGCGCCGACGCGCGGAGCGCAACCGCCCAAGGCCGTAATTCAGAATCTTTGCGATCGCGACATTCGACTTACCGGTGGCGGCCGCGGCCTGCTGGTACTTGCCGCTTTGCAGCACCGGGCTCAACTGCTCCCACATGCGCCGATTGGTGAAGCGCTCGCGACTGAGGTAGAGGTAACGCTCGATCGCGACCGCGATCCCCACGGCCATCACCAGAGCGATCGGGTACATGAAAAAACCACCTTCCTGGAAGAAGCGAACAATGGTCGTATAGGTCTCCATAGGATTGTCCTCGACAGTGAAGATCGTTACTTGGTTTTAGATTCGGTCGCCGCCGCGTTCGGCGATGTCGACACATCCTGCAGCAGCGCGTGGTACTGCACCTCGCGCCGAAATACTTCGCGATCGATCGGCGCCAACGCTTCGTCCAATAAACTTTGCGCCGGCCGGCCCACCAGATCGGTCGGCAGCGGCTGCTTCCACGGCACGATGTAGAGCACTTTGGGAAGCTCGCGACTACCGGTGATTTGCGCGCCTTCGAGATCGGCGCGATCGGCGGCCGACGCAACGTCGAGCGGTCCTAATACGGCGAGAAGAATCACTGCGAATTTTTTGTTCATCCGTTGCGCTCGCCTTTTTTCTTATCCGCTGCCTGACTGGTACGTCGTTTTAGATCGGCGATCCACTTTTCCACCGTACCGGACTCGCCCGGCGCCAAGGCGCGATAGCGTTCGTAGTGCGGCAAGGCCCGATCCGGTTGCTGCAAATACAGGTCGTACAGAATGCCGAGATTCAGATGCGCGTAAGCATAGTCCGGGTCCAGTTCTAGCGCCCGGCGATACGCTTGTTCGGCGGCATCGAACCGACCTTCGGTACGATGCACCATACCGAGTTCGTTGTAGTACACCGGGCGTGGGTTCAGCGCGATAGCGTGCTCCAGCACCTTCACCGCATCGGCCGAGCGGCCGGCGCGAAAGTAAAGTATTCCAAGGTTGGCGTACGGCCCCGCGAGTTGCGGATGGCGCTCGGCCAGCGCGGTCAATTCGCCCTCGGCCTCGGGGAACTTATTGGCGAGCATGAGTCCGAGCGCGTGCTCATACGCCTGCCGCCATTGCGGATCGACAGAGGGCTCGGCGGCGGACTTTGCCGCCGGCGCTGAGGCGCCGGCGCCCGGCGCGGCCGGTTTGAGACCGGCGCACGCAACCAGCGTCACGCTCAAAACAATCAGCACCGCGGCGCGCAAGCTTCCCTCACCGCTTGCCCTACCTATGAACCGCGCAAGCGAACCGACCCTGCTGCACATGGGTGAGCCGCATTGCGGCGAACGGGCAAACTGGATGTTTGCCCTGGACTTTGGCGCGAAGCAGGGACTGCACAGCGACAAAGTGCGAATGTCGCGAGCGCAGGATGCGCAGGAGCGACCCCCTCTCCCACCGGGAGAGGGCAAGGGGTGAGGGGAGAGGGGGAGTCGGAGTAAGTCCTTTATACTAGTGAAGAACACGGATCACCCCTTCGCTCTTCTCGGACTTTGCGTACTGCACCGGGACAAGTTGCCCGAGCGAAGCGAAACTTTTCTTTACCCACTGATCGTAAATACCGTCGCGCGAGCGGCGCACATTGATCTTGTGCAATTCGATCGCTTTCTCCTCGAACGGAAACGCCTGCTCTTCGAGCAGCACGTTGTATTGTTCGAGTTCGTCGCCCTTCAAACCCTTCGGGCGTTGCGACTTGAGCAATGACTTTCCGAAATCTTGGTATACCGCTGCCGTGCGATAAGTCGCCGCCGTCGCGACTTCGGCCACGCCGTAGTCCGCCGCCGCACCGTAGGCGTCTAATACCTGCTGCATGCGCGCCTTCTTCGCCTTGAGACTTTGCTTCAGCGGTTCTATCAATTGCACATTGCGATAGTCTTGCTCGATCGGTTCGACCGCAATCAGCGAACACAACGCTCCGAGGTAGCGCGTGCGATCGCTGCGTTCGCGACCGCCGCGGCGCTCGGCGTCAACGAGGGCGCGCGCCCAGGCAAGGCGGTCCGTTGGCTGCCGATGTTTTTCCGCCAGTTGCACCAGGTGATAACGCGCCTCGATAGCAGGTGCCAACGGCGTTGGATATTGCTGCACATAGCGTGCGTACACCGTCGCGGCGTTTTGTGGGCGTCCGGCCTTGCCGTACAACTCCGCTGCCTGCCACAGCGCTTCGCGCGACGCCGCGGCGTCCTTGTTGCTACCGGCGAGCGATTCGAACGCGGCCGCTGCTTTGAGCGGCTGGCCGCCTTCCAAATATACGACGGCTAGCTTGGCCGGAATATCGACCTGCAACGGATGATTCGGAAATTTCCCGCGAAAATCTTCAAGCACCTTTGCTGCGTCGTTCCAATCTTTTAACGCGATAAAAGCCGCCGCCGCATCGTACTGCGCAGTTGCGCGGATGGGCGACGACGGCACGATCTGTCCAACCCGTAAGAAATGATTCGCCGCCGCGCGCAGCTGTCCGCCACTGCGCGCTTGTTCGCCTTGCTTATAAATCGACGCCGCCAATCGCTCGTTCAACGCGCTATGCCCTGGCGCAGTGGCCGCTGTCAGCGCGAGCGCTTGCTGATAGGCCGGCTCGGCTTGATCGTACGCGCCCTTGTCGAATTGCGTGTGCGCCATCACCGTCCACGCGGTCCTACGTAGTTCCGGCGCTACCGGCGGTTCGATCGCGAGCACGCGTTGCGCCGCCGTCGCCGCGCGTTCCGGCACACTCAACGCGTAAAACTTCTCGGCGGCGTCGGCCAACACCCGCGGTGTTCGTGCATCTTGCGGATTCACGTGGGCGAAACGCAGCGCGCTCTCGGCGCCGGCCAATCGGTACTTGCGCGCTTCCGCCGGCGCCTGCTTCTCCTGCTGCGTATACGCCAGCAACGCGGCGTAGCCGGCTTCGGCCGTCTTCGCATGGGCCGGATAGCGGTAGGCGGTGCGCTCGTACTCGACGATCGCCTCAAGATAATGCTTGTCCTCGAACAGCAACTCCGCCAGCAGAAAATTCATCGCCGGCGCCTGCGGATCACTCGGGAACGATTCCAGATAAGCGCGGTACCAACGCGTCGCTTCCTGGTAATCCGGGTTCTTTTTGCTCTTTTGCGCGACCGCGTGGTAGTGGCGTGCCAGCTCTTGCAAATGTGTTTGCACCAACCGCATCACCGGCGCGTAGGCCTCGGCGGTGTTAGCGCGTCGAAATTCGCTCGCGACACCGTAGCGCTCGACATATTCCTTCTTGGCGTCGAGTGCGAGTGACGCGAAGTTTGCCTTTTGATACATGTCGATGACGCGTGCTTGCATCAACGGCGCCTGCGGATGCGTGGGATAGAGCCGGGCAAAACTATTGAGCGTGTCGGCGGCATCTTTCACGCGCTCTT
>Ga0154757_1006_pt2 | contig 13765 bp, 15 predicted proteins | sample Rifle2008BG16ft_FD_105765 | JGI IMG/M metagenome (GOLD analysis project Ga0154757, IMG submission 105765) | Candidatus Muproteobacteria bacterium RBG_16_60_9 | reverse complement strand
TCCCGCCAAGGGCGCGGGCTTTGGTAGGAGCTACGAACGGCGGCACCGAGCCGCCGTTTTTTATTCCACGGTAACCGACTTCGCCAGGTTGCGCGGTTTGTCGACGTCGGTACCGCGCGCGATGGCGGTGTTGTAGGCGAGCAGCTGCACCGGGATCGTGTGCACGATCGGCGAAAGCACGCCGGCGTGGCGCGGGGTGCGGATGACGTGCACGCCCTCGCTCTCGGTGAAATGGCTGTCGAGGTCGGCGAACACGTACAGCTCGCCGCCGCGGGCGCGAACTTCCTGCATGTTGGATTTCACTTTCTCGAGCAGCGTGTCGTTCGGGGCGATGACCACCACTGGCATGTTGCGATCGACCAGCGCCAAGGGGCCGTGCTTCAACTCCCCCGCCGGATAGGCTTCCGCGTGAATGTAGGATATCTCCTTGAGCTTGAGCGCGCCCTCCAAGGCGATCGGGTAGTGAATCCCACGTCCGAGAAACAACGCGTTCTGCTTCGGCGCGAACCGCTCGGACCAAACGCGAATTTGCGGTTCCAGGTTTAGCGCATGCTGCACGCTACCGGGAAGATGGCGCAGCGCATCAAGATAGTTAGTCTCGGCCGCGCTCGACAGCCGACCCTTCATCTTGGCCAGCGTCAGCGTCAATACGAACAACGCCGCGAGTTGGGTGGTAAATGCCTTGGTCGACGCGACGCCGATCTCGGCGCCGGCACGGGTAAACAGCACTAACTTCGATGCGCGCGGGATCGCGCTTTCCGGCACGTTACAAATCGACAAAGTGGCGGCGTGTCCCAATTGCTTGGCGCGCTTAAGCGCTTCCATCGTGTCGAGTGTCTCGCCCGACTGCGAGATCGTCACGACCAGCGATCTTACATTCGGTACGGTCTCGCGGTAGCGATACTCGCTCGCGATTTCGACGTTGCACGGAATTTTCGCGATGGCTTCCAGCCAATAGCGCGCCACCGAGCCGGCATAGAAGCTGGTACCGCAAGCGATGATTTGCGCCGAGTCGATGCCCTGGAACACGGCTTCGGCGTCAGCACCGAAAAGCTTCGGGGTTACACCCTCGGCCATCACGGCCTCGATGGTGTCGGCCAAGGCCTTCGGCTGTTCGTGAATCTCCTTTTGCATGAAATGGTCGAAGGGACCGAGTTCGAGCGAGGCGAGCGATACGTCGGATACGTGCACGTCGCGCTCGACCGGTCGGCCATCGGCATCGACCACGCGCACGCGGCTGCGCGTCAGCTCGGCGACATCGCCTTCCTCGAGATACATGACCCGGCGCGTGGCGCCGAGCACGGCCGAGACGTCCGAGGCGACGAAATTTTCGCCGGTTCCGAGGCCGATCAAGAGCGGGCACCCGACCCGGGCACAGACCATGACATCCGGGTGGTTCAGCGATATCACCGCGATGGCGTAGGCGCCCACCAGATCGCGCACCGCCTTTTGCGTCGCCGCGAATAAATCCCCGCCCTGGCCGGAGTAGTAATGCACCAGGTGCGCGATAACTTCGGTGTCGGTCTGCGAATCGAAGGCGTAACCAAGCTGTTTCAGGCGGTCGCGCTGCTGATCGTGATTCTCGATGATACCGTTGTGCACCACGGCGATTTCGTCGCGCGACACGTGCGGATGCGCATTCGGTTCGGTGACGCCGCCATGCGTGGCCCAGCGTGTGTGGCCGATGCCGAGCAGCCCGGTGAGATTTTCCGCCCGCGCGGCCTGCTCCATTTCCGTCACGCGCCCGACGCGTCGCACGCGGCGGATACCGCCGTTCAGCACCGCGACCCCGGCCGAGTCGTAGCCGCGGTATTCGAGGCGCTTCAGACCCTCGATCAGGATCGGAACGACGTTACGTTGCGCAACCGCGCCGACTATTCCGCACATAGTTAGACCTCAGTAGCAAGTGGCAAGTAGCAAGTGGCAAGAAGAACCCGCCGATCCATTTTCTTGCCACTTGCTACTTGCTACTTGCCACTCTTTTTTGGTCGTTTCCAGCCCTTCACCGTTTTCTGCTCGGCGCGCGTCAGGGTCAGCTCGCCCGCCGGCGCGTCTTTGGTGATGACCGAGCCGGCACCGATAGTCGCGCCATCGCCCACGGTCACCGGCGCGCGCAGTACCACGTTCGAGCCGATCGAGACGTTGTCCTCGATTATCGTTTGATTCTTGTTAGCGCCGTCGTAATTGGCGGTGATCGTGCCGGCACCGACGTTGACATCGCGGCCGACGCGGCTGTCGCCAATATAGGTCAAGTGATTCGCCTTGCTGCCTTCGCCAATTTCGGATTTCTTGATCTCGACGAAGTTGCCGACGTGCACGCGATCCGCCAACCGATTGCCCGGCCGCAGCCGCGCGAACGGCCCGATGCGCGCACCGGCGCCGATGACGGCTTCCTCGATCACGCAATTCGCAAGTATTTGCGTACCGGCGCGGATTTCGGTGTCGCGAATTAGGTTGTTCGGTCCGATGCTGACGCCGTCGCCGAGCGTGACCTTACCCTCGAAAATCACGTTCACGTCGATCACCACATCGCGCCCGCAACTCAGCTCCCCGCGCACGTCGAGACGCTCGGGGTCGCGCAAGGTCACGCCCTTTTCAAGAAGCGCTTGCGCAACCGTGCGCTGATGCGCCCGTTCCAAATCCGCCAGCTCGCGTTTGCTGTTCACCCCAAGAATCTCCCAGACTGCTCGCGGTCGGTGCGTAACGATGGCCACGTCTTGCGCCGCCGCCATGCCGACGATGTCGGTTAGATAATACTCGCGTTGGCTGTTGCTATTCTCCAGCCGCGCCAACCAGCGACGCAACAGCCGCGCCGGCGCGGCCATTATCCCGGTATTGATTTCGCGCAGCCGCGCTTCCGTGGCGCTCGCGTCTTTCTGCTCGACGATGCGCTCCACGGCGCCGCGCGAATTGCGCACAATTCGTCCGTATCCGTTCGGATCCGGCAGCTCCATGGTGAGTAAGGCAAGCGTAGGTTGCGGCGACGGCGAGATCAAATGGCGCAAGGTATCCGCGCGAATCAGCGGGACGTCGCCGTACAGCACTAGAACCGTCGAATCGTCGGCCACCGCCGCTATCGCCTGTTGCACCGCGTGGCCGGTGCCGAGTTGCTCGGCTTGATGGATCCAATGCACTGGCGCGGGTGCGAGCGCGCTGCGAACTTGTTCGCCGCCGTGACCGTACACGACCCGGATCGCCCGAGGTGCGAGATCGCCGGCAACGTCGATAACATGCGCCAGCAACGGCTTGCCGCCGATGGCATGCAATACCTTCGGCAAGTCCGAATGCATGCGCTTGCCCTGACCGGCGGCAAGAATGATGACCTCGAGGTTACTCATGGCGCGGCTGGCTCAATCATAGCCGCATCGGCACAACCTGGGAGCCGCCGCTAGGCGCAACGACTACTTGCGTTGGCGCAGCTTGCGGATGGCAGCGAGCTGGGCCGCGATAGTGGCGAGCTCCGCTTCCACGGTCGCGACTTCCTGCTTGTCGGTCGCGGCGCGGCGCGCCTCTTCGGCGCGCTTCAGCGCCTCCTGCGCCTTGGCTTCGTCCAGATCGGCAGCCCGAATGGCGGTATCGGCTAGCACCGTGACGCGGTTCGGCTGAACCTCCAGCAAGCCACCGGCGACAAATATAAGCTGCTCCTCCGGTTGGTTTTCCAGCTTCAGGCGCACGGTACCCGGTTTGATGCGTGTCAGTAGCGGCGTGTGGCCGGGCAAAATACCCAGCTCGCCCGCCTCGCCCGGCAGCACCACGAACTCCACCAGGCCCGAGAAAATCGATTCCTCGGCGCTGACGATGTCGACGTGTACGGTCTTGGGCATGGATATCAACCTTGTTCCTACTCCCCCTCTCCCTCCGGGAGAGGGATGGGGTGAGGGATGTATGAGCTCGACGTGAAAAGAAGCGAAGCGACTTCCCCAGCTTCCCTCACCCTTTGCCCTCTGATCGCTCTCGAAGTCGCTCCTGCGCATCCTGCGCTCGCGACATTGACACGTCCCTGTGTGGCATCCTGTCTCGCGCGAATCTTAGTGCGTCCGTGCACGTCACCGGAGGGAGAGGGGAAGTATGTGCGCCGATGCGCGCTCATTTGAGTGTCTTGGCTTTCTCGAACGCTTCGTCGATGGTGCCGACCATATAGAACGCCTGCTCGGGCAGCGCATCGCATTCGCCGTTGACGATCATGTTGAAGCCGCGAATGGTTTCCTTGAGCGACACGTATTTGCCGGGCGAACCGGTGAACACTTCGGCGACGAAGAATGGTTGCGACAAGAAGCGCTGAATCTTGCGCGCGCGCGAGACCGCGAGTTTGTCTTCCGGCGACAGCTCGTCCATGCCGAGAATGGCGATGATGTCGCGCAGTTCCTTGTAGCGCTGCAACGTCGCCTGCACTGCACGCGTGGTGTTGTAGTGTTCCTCGCCGATTACGTTCGGATCGACCTGGCGCGAGGTCGAGTCGAGCGGATCGACCGCGGGGTAGATACCGAGCGAGGCGATGTCGCGCGACAACACGACGGTGGCATCCAAGTGACCGAAGGTGGTGGCAGGCGAGGGGTCGGTCAAATCGTCGGCCGGCACGTACACCGCCTGGATCGACGTGATCGAGCCTTTCTTGGTCGAGGTGATGCGTTCTTGCAGCCGGCCCATTTCCTCCGCCAGGGTCGGCTGGTAGCCCACGGCCGACGGCATGCGCCCGAGCAGCGCCGAGACTTCGGTGCCGGCGAGCGTGAAACGGTAGATGTTGTCGATAAAAAGCAGCACGTCGCGGCCTTCGTCGCGGAAGTGCTCGGCGATGGTGAGGCCGGTTAGCGCCACGCGCAGGCGGTTGCCGGGCGGCTCGTTCATCTGCCCGTACACCAGCGCCACTTTATCGAGCACATTCGACTCTTTCATTTCGTGATAAAAGTCGTTGCCTTCGCGGGTGCGCTCGCCGACGCCGGCGAACACCGAGTAGCCGCTATGTTCGATCGCGATGTTGCGGATCAGCTCCATCATGTTGACGGTCTTGCCGACACCGGCGCCGCCGAACAGGCCCACCTTGCCGCCCTTCGCAAACGGGCAGACTAGATCGATAACTTTAATGCCGGTCTCGAGCAGCTCCTGGCTCGGCGATAGGTCTTCGAACGACGGTGCTTCTTGGTGAATCGAGCGCCGCTCCTCGGTCTTTACCGGGCCAGCCTCGTCAATCGGACGACCGAGCACGTCCATGATGCGCCCGAGCGTGGCTTTGCCGACCGGCACCGATATCGGCGCGCCGGTATTTTTTACTTGCATGCCGCGGCGCAAACCTTCGGCCGAACCGAGCGCGATCGTGCGCACGACGCCGTCACCGAGCTGCTGCTGTACTTCGAGCGTCAGTTCGCCGCCTTCGAGCACCAGCGCGTCATAAATTCTCGGCATCTCCGCGCGTTGGAACTGCACGTCCACCACCGCACCGATGCACTGAACGATTTCACCTTCAACCATCAGTTGTGTCCTCAAAAATTCCAACTAAAAAAAGCTACCACGAAGCCTGAAACGTCGATCTCACCGCAGAGGACGCGGAGGACGCAGAGTATTCTTTGAGTAGCATTCGCTTTCCTCTGTGTCCTCTGCGACCTTTGCGGTTAATCAAACCTGCTTCAGACTGCCGCCGCGCCACCGACAATCTCGGCGATTTCCTTGGTGATCGCGGCTTGGCGGGTCTTGTTATAAATAAGCTTCAATTCGTTAATCACCGTCTGAGCGTTATCGCTCGCGGCCTTCATCGCCACCATGCGCGCCGACTGCTCCGACGCCATGTTCTCGGCCAGGGCCTGAAATACCAGCGCCTCGACGTAACGGCGCAACAGTTCGTTGATGACAGCGACCGCGTCGGGCTCGTAGATATAGTCCCAACTGTACCCCGGCGCGCCCATGCGCTCGCCGGTAAGCGGTAGCAGCTGCTCGAGCACCGGTTCTTGTTTCATGGTGTTAAGGAACCGGGTGTAGGCGATATACACCGCGTCGAGTTCGCCCGCCTCGAACGCGTCGAGCATGACCTTCACCGGGCCGATGAGTTTATCCAACCGCGGTGTATCGCCGAGCGCGATGGCGTGCGAAACAATATTGGCGCCGGCGCGCTGCATGAAGCCGAAACCCTTGTTGCCGATCGCGGTGACGCGAACATCGGCCACGCCGCTCGCCTGCCACTCCTTCATTTGATTGAACGCGATGCGCAACACGTTGGTGTTGAGCCCGCCGCACAAACCCTTGTCGGTGGTGACGACGATCAAACCGGCGCGCGTCACCTTTTCCTTCTTGGCGAGGAACGGATGCCGGTACTCGGAATAAGCATGCGACAAGTTGGCCGCGAGCACGCGGATCTTTTCGCCGTACGGGCGACCGGCGCGCATGCGCTCCTGCGCTTTGCGCATTTTGCTGGCGGCGACCATCTCCATGGCCTTGGTGATCTTGCGCGTGTTTTGCACGCTGCTGATCTTGCCGCGAATTTCTTTGCTGTTTGGCATAACGAGTTCTCTTTTAAGAATCTGAAACCGCAGATAAACGCGGATGAACGCGGATTAAACCGCGGGCTCTTGTTCTGCCTGTTTCCATTTTCATCTGCGTTTATCCGCGTTCATCTGCGGTTTCAAGAATCTATTTACGCCCAGGTCTTCTTGAAGTCCTGCATTGCCGCGGTCAGCTGCTTTTCGCCGTCGGCGTCCAGATCCTTGCTCGACTCAATCTTGGCGATTAACGCCGCGTATTTTTGCTTCAGGAACTGTTGCAGGCCCGATTCGAACGCCAACACGCGTTTGACATCGATGTCGTCGAGAAAGCCGCCGTTTACCGCGAATAGCGATACCGCCATATCGGCAACCGACATCGGCGAGTATTGCGGCTGCTTCATGAGTTCCATCACGCGCCGCCCGCGCTCGAGCTGCTTGCGTGTGGCCTCATCGAGATCGGATGCGAACTGCGCGAACGCCGCGAGTTCGCGATACTGCGCGAGCGCGAGCCGCACACCGCCGCCGAGCTTCTTGACGACCTTGGTTTGCGCCGCGCCGCCGACGCGCGATACCGAAACACCGGCATTGATGGCAGGACGAATGCCGGCGTTGAACAAGTCGGTTTCAAGAAAAATCTGGCCGTCGGTGATCGAGATCACGTTGGTCGGTACGAACGCGGTGACGTCGCCGGCCTGGGTCTCGATTACCGGCAGGGCCGTGAGCGAACCGGTCTTGCCTTTCACTTTACCCTCGGTGAATTTCTCGACATATGCCTCGCTCACACGCGCGGCGCGCTCGAGCAGGCGCGAATGCAAATAGAACACGTCGCCCGGATACGCTTCGCGGCCCGGCGGGCGGCGCAGCAGTAGTGAGATCTGGCGGTAGGCCCAGGCCTGCTTGGTAAGATCGTCGTAAATGATTAGCGCGTCCTGGCCGCGATCGCGGAAATACTCGCCCATGGAGCAGCCCGAGTAGGGCGCGATGTATTGCATCGCCGCCGATTCCGACGCGGAGGCGACGACCACGACGGTGTAGGCCATGGCGCCGGTCTCTTCGAGCTTGCGAATCACGGTCTTAACCGTGGACGCCTTCTGGCCGATGGCGACGTACACGCAGAAGAGGTCTTTGCCTTTCTGATTGATGATGGTGTCGATCGCGACCGCGGTCTTGCCGGTCTGGCGGTCGCCGATGATCAGTTCGCGCTGGCCGCGGCCGATCGGCACCATGGCGTCGATCGATTTCAGTCCGGTCTGCACCGGCTGTGACACCGACTTGCGCCAGATCACGCCCGGGGCGATCTTCTCGATCGGATCGCTGAGCTTGGCGCTGATCGCGCCTTTGCCGTCGATCGGTTGGCCGAGCGCGTTAACGACGCGCCCGATCATTTCCGGCCCAACCGGGACTTCAAGAATGCGGCCGGTGCACTTAACCGTGTCGCCTTCGGTGATGTGCGTGTAGTCGCCGAGAATCACCGCACCGACCGAGTCGCGTTCCAAGTTCAGCGCCACGCCGAAGGTGTTCCGCGGAAATTCGAGCATTTCGCCCTGCATCACGTCGGCCAGACCGTGAACGCGGCAAATGCCGTCGGTCACGGTCACGACCGTACCTTCGGTGCGCGCCTGCGCGGCGAATTGCAGCTTCTCGATCCGACTCTTGATCAGATCGCTGATTTCGGAAGGGCTGAGCTGTTCCATCGATAACTCCTAATATGATCTGGGGAACCGCAGATAAACGCGGATGAACGCGGATAAAAATAAACGGAGCGTTTTGGTCATTCCCATTCTCATCTGCGTTTATCTGCGTTCATCTGCGGTTCCAACTTCTTTCAAGCTTTCAGCGCGGCGGCCATAGTGGCCAGCTTGCCGCGCACGGAGGCATCGATCACTTCGTCGCCGACGGCGACGCGTACGCCGCCGATCAATTCCGGATCGACACTGACGGTTGCTTCGAGCTTGCACTTGAAGCGCGGCTCGAGTTCGGCAATCAATTTTTTCAGCGCCGTGTCTTCCAGCGGAAACGCCGAGGTTACTTGCGCTTGCTTCACGCCGTCGTGCGCGTTTTTCAGGCGCACGAACAATTCATGTATCTGCGGCAACACCGGCAGGCGCTCGTTGTCGACCAACACGTGCACGAAATTCTTCGCTTGATCCGCGAGCTTGCCGGATACGTCGATGAACAACTGCGCCAGCTGTTCGGCGGAGAACTTGGGATTGCCGATGCACTGCTGCATCTGCGGGTCATTCGCGACTTGCGCCATGCGCGCGAGCGCTTGTTCCCACGGTTCCAGACTGCCGCCGGCGCGCGCCAGCTCGAAGGCGGCTTCCGCGTACGGCCGGGCCAGCGTTAGATTTTCCGCCATTTAAGGTCTCCCTACTCCGCTTCGCTCCGTTCGTCCGGCCATAAGGTAATGTCTCCCTACTTCGCTGCGCTTTGTTCGTCCGGCCATAAGGTAAGGTCTCCCTACTTCGCTGCGCTTCGTTCGCCCGTTCATTATATTTAGCGCAGTTCCTGCTTTAGCGTGGACAGCAATTCCGCGTGCACCTTGGCGTTGATCTCGCGACGCAAAATGCGCTCGGCGCCGGCCACGGCGAGTTCGGCGACACGCTCGCGCAATTCTTCCTTGGCGCGCTGCGCGGCGACGCCGGCCTCGGCTTCCGCCGCTAGTCGCGCTTGGGCGATGATGCGCCCGCTTTCTTGGCGCGCGTCATCCACGAGTTGGGCCGCCTGCTTTTCCGCCGCCGTGCGCATCTCCGCGTTCGATTCGCGCGCGTGGCGCACCTCGTCGAGGGCTTTCTTCCGCGCCACATCGAGTTCCTGTCGTCCGCGTTCGCCGGCCGCGAGTCCGTCGGCGATACGCTGCTGGCGCTCCTCGACCACGCGCATCAGCGGCGGCCACACGAACCGCACCGTAAACCAGATGAAGATCGCGAAGGTGGCCGCTTGTGCTACCAGCGTAAAATTAATATTCATAGAGCCCCCTGCCGGGCAGATTTTTGTGGGCGGCGATTACTGCACCACTGCCAGCAGCGGATTACCGAAGGCGAACAGCATCGCCAGACCGACGCCGATGATGAACGAGGCGTCAATCAAGCCGAGCAGCAGGAACACCTTCGCCTGCAAGGTCGGCACCATTTCCGGCTGACGTGCGGCGCCCTCGAGGAAGCGGCTACACATGATGCCGACACCGATACAAGCGCCGGCCGCGCCGAGACCGATGATGAGGCCGATACCGATACTGGTGTACGCCTGAATCATTGCCAATAACTGCATTTTTTCCATTGTGCTTTCCTTCTTTGACGAGTCGTGATGAAACGGGAATCAGTGGCTCTCGTGTGCCATGGCGATATACACCACGGTCAGCATCATGAAGATGTAGGCTTGCAGGCCCACGATCAGAATATGAAAGATCGCCCAACCGACGCCGAGTATGGCGCCGAACACCGTGCCGACGACGCCGGTTGCGGCCCAGAGGCCAAGTAACAAAAAGATAATCTCACCGGCGTACATGTTGCCGAATAGTCGCAACGAATGCGACAAGGGCTTGGAGATGTACTCGACGAGATTGAACAAAAGGTTAAACAGCAGCAGCAACGGCGACAACCAAAGCGGCTTGACGCCGAAGGGCGAGCAGAATAGTTCATGCATGAAACCGCCGACGCCTTTAACCTTGAAGCTGAAGAAAATCATCAGCACCCAAACCGAGAGCGACAACGCGAACGTGGTGTTGACGTCGGCGGTCGGCACTGGGCGCCAGGCATGCAAGCCGAGCAGGCGCTCGAAGAACAAAGTCACGACCCAATCGACCGGCAGAAAATCCATCGCGTTCATCAGCAACACCCACACGAACACGGTGAGCGCGGTCGGCGCGACAAAAGCTTTACGGTCGCCGTGGAAGATCCCCTTAACCTGGTCGTCGACGAACTCGATCGCTAGTTCGACAAACGCTTGGCGTTTGCCGGGCACGCCGGCGGTGGCGCTGCGCACCACCCACCAAAGGAAACCGATGCCGAGCACGCCGAGTACCGCCGCGGTAATCACGGTATCGACATGTATGGTCCAGAACGAACCCTGACCGGCCGAAGCGGTCAAGTTCGTCAGGTGGTGGCCGATATAACCGGTAGGAGTGAGTGTGGATTCGGAAGCCATTCGTCTAGCGGGCCGTAGCTATTTCTCGCGCACAAAAAGCGTCAGGGAAAAAATTATCACGGTCAGGGCGAATGTCGCGAAAAACGCCACGGTCACGATTTGGGTGTACCACGACAATATCAGCCATAACAAAACGATAATTGAAACAATCTTGGCGCCTTCCGCGCGCAGCGCAGCAAGGAGCACGCTTTCGGCGGACCGAACTTTTTCACCGCGGGTCAGCACGATAAATACCAGACCCGCTACTACGCTGACCGCGCCACCGAGCACCGCCGAGATCGCGCCATGCAAGCCGGCGAGATAGGCGGCCAACAACGCGAACACTACGGTGATTAACGCCTGCCAGCGCAGCACGACGCGCACCGGTCGGCTCGGCAAGACAGTGCGATGCCGCTGGCCGCTGTGCCGGCCAGTTGCGTCGCCAATATCGCTGGATGATGTCGAGCCCGCCATGAGTTTCTTAAGTCGTCAGAACCGCAAACTACGCTTCGCAAGAAGTTCGTCGGCCCGGCCGCAACCCCGCCGCCCCGGCCTAGTACCACTCTAGACGAGATCGCGCGTGGCGCGACACGCCCGTTCCGCCCGGTTGAGGTCGCTTCCAGTATCGCGCCATCCGCTGGCGCACTGCCGTTGCGAGAAACAAAAGACGGCACGGCGCACGGTGTTCGCGGTGCGCACAGTCACGACAGCCCTATGGGAAACACACTTTTTTGCGGCGCGCAGTATAAAATATCCGTCGCTGCGGAATCAATGCGAACGGACCGAAATCGGCGGAATTCCAACCGCGGCGGTGCTTACAGCAATGGGTCGATGATGGCAGCCGCGGTCGCGATGCCCTCAGGCGTTACCGGTGCCGGTCGCGGCAGCTGCCATACTCGATCGAGCTCGTCCCGCACTGACCCATCGCGCAGCGCCGCCAGGGATAAAGGCCGCACCAGCCCGTTGGCGGACATCCACTCAAGCAAACACGGCTCTTCCGGCCAGTCCGGGCGCGGAACATAAAGCGTCGGGATGCCATTGCACGCCGCCTCGGTGAAACTCCCATAACCGGCCTTGGTAATAAACGCGTCGGAACTGGCCAACAGATCCGTAAACGAGAATGGCAGATCCTCTTGTGCCGTCATATCCGCCCGCCGCGGACAGATCGCTTTCGGGACCAGCCAGTGCATTTTCCGGTCATGCGGCCAATTCCCGAGATCGAGCGCATGGTCGATTCCGCCCAGGGATAGGCTAACGAGGCGGGTCGTCGTGGCAAGACCGAGGTGTGTGCGCAAAACCCGCGGATCGGCCGTGCTGCGCTTGGCGACCATGCCGATGGGCCGGTACCCGGGCAAATCATCGAGCGGCATGCGCGGCTCAAGCGCGAGGGTCAGGCCGGCGCTCGCGTAACCCGCGTGCATCTGCGCCAGCACCCCGGCGGCCTCGGGACGCGCGCTAAAGTAATGGGCATAAATCTGTGCCCAGGTAAACGAGCACAAGGTAATGGCGGGAATGCCCGCGGCGCGGGCAGCGGCAGGTACGAGATAGGAAATGTTGGCGATTACGAGGTCGGGCTTGAGACGCTGCAAAGCGCTGGCTTCGGCCTCGACCTGTCTGTCCCAGTCCGTGTGCAGCCGCGCATAGCGCTCGGCACTGGCGTCGAAGGCGATCGCCAGCGCCGATTCCATCGCGAGCCCGAAGTCGCCCGGCGCCGGCACGATGTCGAACGCGCCCTGGAATCGCGTCGCGAGAAACGGCCGTGGCAAATCGGTGCGTAGCGTTAGGCGCAGGTCGGGTCGATCGCGGCGCAACGTGTTAACAATCGGCGCCGTTTGCGCGGCATGTCCGTAACCGTGAGAAGTAAGGGCGACCAGCAGGTGTGCCATCAACCGACCCGAAGCCGTAGCGGCACGGGGGTGCTGCGATCAGCGCGAGCTGGAGGCGGCGGGAGCTTGGGTTGGGGTTTGCGCCCGTTGTAAATCGCTCGGGCTCATTTGCCCCTTGAGCGAGTCGCGGCGCTGGGCCGCCGCGGCGTTGCCTTGGTCGGCGGCGCGGCTGTACCAGGTATAGGCGGCAATTGTGTGGTCGGGGAAACGGTAGCCGAATTCGTACAAGATCCCAAGTTCGTATTGGGCATCGGCCTGGCCGCGTTCGGCGGTGGCGCGCAGCGCCGTGAGGCTCGGGCTATCCTCTTGCGCTACCCCGATCGGGGCGACGCTCAGCAGGATTAGGAACAGTAGGTTTTTGATTTGGCGCAGTGGCATGGTTCCTCCTCTATATAGTCGCCCCGGCGCACACCTGCCAGTCAGCGTATCCGGCGCAAAATGCCGTCCAGCTCATCCAGACTCTGGTAAAAAACCGTGACCTGGCCTTTCCCGCCGCGGCCGTGGCGGATTCGTACTTTGGCGCCTAGCTTCTCGGCCAGCTTTTGTTGCAAGGCGCGGATATCCGGGTCCGCCGTGCGTTTGGTCTTGCGCCCGCTGGGGCGCTCGAGCAGGCGCCGCACCATTTCTTCGGTCTCGCGCACGGACAGCCGGCGCTCGACCACGTCCCGTGCCGCCTGGATTTGGCGCGCGCCGTCGAGACCGAGCAGCGCCCGCGCGTGGCCCATGTCCATGCGGCCGCTCTCGAGCAGCTCGCGCAGCTCACCGTTGAGGGACAAGAGCCGCAACAGATTGGTCACGGCCGCGCGCGAACGCCCGACCGCGTCCGCCACGCGCTGGTGGGTCATGCCGAATTCGTCAATCAGACGTTGCAGTGCGCCGGCTTCTTCGACCGGATTCAAGTTCTCGCGTTGAATATTTTCAATCAGCGCGATCGCGATCGCGGCCTCGTCGGGCACGCGCCGCACCACCGCCGGTATCGTCGCGAGCCCCGCGATCTGCGCCGCGCGCCAGCGCCGTTCGCCGGCGACGATCTCATAGTTGCCGGCGGTGAGCGCGCGCACCACGATCGGCTGAACCACGCCCTGCGACTTGATCGACGCCGCCAATTCCTCGAGCGCGTGTTTGTCCATGTGTGTGCGCGGCTGATACTTGCCGCGTTGCAACACCTCGAGCGGTAACTGTTTGAACTCTTCTTTTTCGCCGTCGCGGTTAAAGTCGACCCCGAGCAGCGCATCGAGTCCGCGTCCGAGACGCGGCTTTTTGGTAATCACGCCGCTTCCTCCT
>Ga0154757_1054_pt3 | contig 13808 bp, 3 predicted proteins | sample Rifle2008BG16ft_FD_105765 | JGI IMG/M metagenome (GOLD analysis project Ga0154757, IMG submission 105765) | Candidatus Muproteobacteria bacterium RBG_16_60_9 | reverse complement strand
ATGTTCTCGGCCATGCGTTCGAGGAGCCGCACGATCTCGTCGTCAAACGCGCCTTTTTCAGCGGAATTGAATAGCAGTACGCCGATCGCTTCGTCGCCTTTGACAAGCGGCAAGCCCGCGCCGGCGGCCAGGCCGGTATCGCGCAAAAACGAGTGCCAGGGTTGTAGGCGCGGATCGGCGAGCAGATCGTTGCTAACGCAAGGTTTGCGCGTACGAAAGGCGATGCCGACCAGACCGTTGCCCTCGGCCGTGGCGGCGTCGAGGGAAATATGTGCCGCGCGCAGTTCCTGCTGGCCGCTGCCGGCGATGGCCGCGACCCGCGCCGTGCTCGAGTCTGCCGCGGGTAGCAGCACGGTCGTCGTCAGAAACTTGCCGCCGTTTACCGCGGCGTCGCACACTTGTTGGTAAAGTTCCCCGGGCGAGGCCGCGCGCATGATCGCCTCATTGGTCGCGCTCAACGCCGCGAACATACGGCTGACACGTAGCGTCGCCTGCTCGGCGCGCTTGCGATCGGTGATGTCGTGCGAGATGGTCACGATCACCCAGCGCCCGCCGAAATCGAGCGCGCGCCGGCGCAACTCGACCGTTAACATCTCGCCGGATTTCGTGTGGCGCACGGACTCGGTCGTGACGCCGCTGGCGCCCGCGGCGATCACCTGATCGTACAGGCGCTCGATCTCGGCGCGCGGCATGAGCGAGATATCGTGCGGTCCGAGCTTGAGCAGCTCTTCCCGGGTGTAACCCGTCGCACTCACAGCGGTTTCGTTGACGTCGATGAAACGCATGCTGGCGCGATCGATTAGGTAAATCGGATCGCCGGAGACGTCGACCGCCGCATGAAAACGCAACAACTGCTCCTCGGCTTGCTTGCGCTGACAAAACTGACCAATGCCATTGCCGACGTAGGCCAGACCCTTCAGCAGTTCCGAGTCGGGGCGAAGCTTTTCGCGGCTATAGAACTCCATCACCCCGATGACGTCGGTATTGGCGGTGATCGGAAACGCGAGCGCGCTATGCAGTCCGGCGCGCGTTGCCTCCGCGGCGCGCCGATACGTCGGTTCGGTCGTAATGTCGGCGATCCACATCGGTTCGCCGCCGGCGCAGGTTTGTCGCACCAGACCCTTCGTGTCACGCGCCTGCGGCGAGAGTCGGCGGGTGGCGGCCATGAATGCGTCGAGCTCCGGCGTTGTGCTGCCGGCGGCATCGACGTAACACAGATCGAGCGTGATCGGATCGATCTCCCAATACACGCCACAAACCCATTGCAGCTCCTGGCAAATCGCGCGAATGATCCGCGGCATCGCGTCGACGACGCTGCTTGCGTGCGCGAGTATTTGCGCCACCGCGCGTTCGACCGCGAGACGCCGCTCGGTCCATACACGGCTGGTGATGTCGAGCGCGATGCCGCGATAGCCGCGAAAAGCGCCGGCATCATCGAACACCGGCTGGCCGCTGGTGCTGATGTAACCGAGCTCACCGGTGGTTGAGATGTGCTTAAAGAGGAAGTCGTGAAACGGTTCGTGCGCGTCGAGTTGCGCGCGATGCTGTTCCCAGGTGCTGGTGCCGGCCGGCTGCATCGGGAGCTCCCAGCGCGCTTTGCCGAGATAGTCTTTTGTCTCCATGCTGATTCGATCGAGCATCGATCCGGAGAAGTGGGTAAAGCGAAACGCTTCGTCTTGCTCCCAATAGTACGAATTCGGCGCGATCTCGATCAGCTGCTGCACGCGGCGGTCGTCGTCTCGCGTCGCCGCTGCGGAGCGCCCGCGCGCGATCGCGCGATTTCCTGGTTTTTGTCTTCCTGACTGCATATCGATTCGTATTCGTTCCTTGATATGTTCGGGCCGTACGCGCTTAGCGTTACACGGTAGCGCGTACGGTATCCGCTTTAACTATCGCCCGCGCGCGGCTGGCTGCGCGCGTTGTGCGTGCGCAACAGCTCGGCGAACCGATCGGCCGAAATCGGCTTGCTGAAGTAGTAGCCCTGCATCTGATCGCACTTTAAGTCGCGTAGAAACTGCATCTGTTCCAGCGTTTCCACGCCTTCGGCGACCACGATCAAGCCGAGACTCTTGCTCATGGCGATAATCGCCTCGGTGATCGCCATGTCTTCCGAATCGCGCGGGATGTCGCTGATGAAGGAGCGGTCGACCTTGAGCGTATCGATCGGGAAGCGTTTGAGTTGCGCGAGGGAAGAGTAGCCGGTGCCGAAGTCGTCGATCGCGAATTGCATGCCCATTTTCTTTATGCGCTCGAGTTTCTCGATCGTGCGTTCCGGGTTTTGCATCACCATGCCTTCGGTGATTTCGAGATCGAGCAACTCGGGCGCCATGCCGGAATCGGCGAGCGCGGCGGTGATGTCCGCGACCAGGTTCTCGTCGCCGAACTGGCGCGCCGACAAGTTCACTGCGATGCGCACGGGCGGCAAACCTTGTTTCTGCCACGCGACCCCTTGCGCACAGGCGGTGCGCAACACCCAGCGTCCGATCGCAACGATCAGTCCGATCTCTTCCGCGATCGGAATGAACTTGACCGGCGACACCGACCCGAGTTCGGAATTTTGCCAGCGCAACAAAGCTTCGACGCCGGTGATCGCCCCGGTTTGCAAGTCGACCTTCGGCTGGTAATGCAGGGAAAACTCATCCTGTTCGAGCGCACGCCGCAAATTGTTTTCAAGTACCAGCCGCTCGCGCGCTTCGCTGCGGATTTCCTGCGAGTAGAATTGATAGTTGTTCTTGCCCTCGGACTTCGCCAAGTACATGGCCAGGTCGGCGTTCTTCATTAACGACTGTTCGTTTTGTGCATCCGCCGGGAACGTGGAGATACCGATGCTCGCCGTCACGCGGCATTCTTGCTCCGCTACCAGCACCGGCTCAATCAGCGCCGCGAGGATTTTGTGCGCGACGCTGGCGACTTCCGCGGCGTCGTTGATTTCCGGCAGCAGTACCGCGAACTCATCGCCGCCGAAGCGCGCGATGACGTCACTCGCGCGCAGCGTGTGCGTCAGGCGCTTCGCCATTTCTTGCAGCAGGATATCGCCGGCTTCGTGACCGAGCGTGTCGTTGATGACCTTGAAGCGATCGAGATCGATGAACAGCACCGCGTGCTGGCGCTGGTAGCGCCGCGCCGACTCGATGGCGTGATTCAGCATTTGGCTGAACATCGGGCGATTCGGTAGTCCGGTGAGGCTGTCGTGCGTCGCCATGTACTGAATTCGTTCCTCGGCGTGGACTTGTTGCGTGATGTCGCGGCCGATGCCGCGGTAACCGCGAAAACACCCGTCGGCGTCGAGCATGGGTTCGCCGCTCGCGGCGTAGTAACGCCGGCCGCCGTTCGGCAGTTGGCGGTAGTGCAGGAAATCGCGAAAGGGTTGGTGCGATTGCAGTAACGCGCGATGGGCGTCCCAACCGCCCTCGACCTCGATCCCCAAATCCCACGGTTGTTTGCCGCGGTGGCGTTCGGCCGTGTCGCTGTCGATGTCGCTGATGCGACCTTCGATGCGCGTGAACCGTAGATCGACGTCTAGTTCCCAGTACCAGTCGGAAGATAAATCCGTCAGCGCCCGGAAGCGCGCCTCGCTTTCGCGCAGCGCCGCCTCCGCTTCATGGCGGTTGGTTGCGTCGCGCGTCACGCCGCGGAAGCCGACCGGCTTGCCGAGCGCATCGCGGATCAACTGCACGGAACTTTCGAGCATCCCCGGCGTGCCGTCCTTGCGCCGATACTTCCACTCCGTCAGGCGTTCCGGCTCGCCGGTGCGATAAATGCGGTTGAAGATTTCATAGACGCGCTTGATGTGCTCGTCGTCGTAGTAACGGCGATAGTTGAGGCCTTCCATTTCGGCGCGCTCGTAACCGAGGATGCGGCATTGGGCGTCGTTGAAGAACGTAAAGTTGCCGGCCAGGTCGACTTCCCAATATCCCTCGTACATGTTTTCGAGAATGGCGCGGTGCTTTTCCTCGCTCGCGCGTAGTGCCGCGTCGGCGTGGCGACGCTCGGCTTCGCGATCGAAGTTGTCGAGCGCGAACGCGACATTGGCGCTCATGCGGGTGAGCAGCCGCACGATCCCCTCGTCGAACGCGTCATACGCCACCGCGTAGAAGGCGATGGCGCCGACAACCTCATCGCCGCGCCGGATCGGAAACGCGGCGCCGGAGTTCGCACCGGTTTGCTTGCGCGTGTCAGCCCAATGCGAAATGTTCAAGTTGGCGTCGAAATCGTTACAAAGACTTGGCGCATGAGTGCGAACGGCGGACCCGATGAGTCCACGACCCTCGGGGCGATTCGCGTCGCCCGAGATTTGCAGGTTCTGAAATGCCTTGAGTCCCTCGCCGGCACCGGCGGCAAATAGCAGCCATTCGGAATCGGGTTGCACCGTGAACACGCAGGTCGAACTGAACTTGCCGCCGTTCACGGCCGCGTCGCACATCCGCTGAAACAGCTCATGCGGCGAAGCCGCGCGCATGATCGCTTCGTTGGTGGCACTCAAGGCGGCGTAGAGGCGCGTGAAGCGATCGCGGCTGAGCGCCTCGCGGCGCTGCGCCTCGCGATCGAAGTTGTCGAGCGCGAAGGTGATGTTTTGTGCCATGCGCTCGAACAGACCGACAATCTCCTCGTCGAACGCGCGTTTCTCGCCCGACTGAAACAACAGCACGCCGATCGCGCGATCGTTGCGCACCAGCGGTACCGCCGCGGTCGCGGCGATGCCGAGTGCTTGGGCTTGCGCGTGCCACGGGCGCGTGCGCTCGTCGCTCAGAAAATCGTTGCTGACACACGTCGCGCCGCCACGAAATGCGATGCCGACGGGACCTTGACCCTCGGGAGTAGCGGCGTCGACGGAGATACGGGCTTTGCGCAACCGCTGATCGCCTGCGACGGCGACGACTTTTCCGAAGTGGCTGTCCGTTTCCGGAACGATGATGAATGCGTTGATGAACCTACCGCTCGTGACCGCCGCGTCGCACACGCCTTGGTACAGTTCCTCCGGCGACGTCGCGCGCATGATGACTTCATTGGTTGCGCTCAACACGGCATACATGCGTCCGAGTCGCAGCGCCGATCTTTCCGCGTGGCGCCGGCGCGAAATATCGCGCGAGACCGTGACGATCGCCCAGCGATCGCCCAGGCGCACGGCGCGCCGATGCGCCTCGAACCAGCCGCGGCGCGATCCATCCATCGAGACGCCGAGAAATTCGTGCGTGGTGGCTTCGCCGCCGTTGGCGATGATTTCCCGGTAGCTGCGTTGCAGCTCTTCCCGCGTGAGGCCGAGCGTCTGCGTCGGACTAAGCTTCCGGTAGTCTTCGCGCGTGCAGCCGTGCATGCGACAGGCGGTTTCGTTGACGTAAAGAAAGCTCACCGTTTCCGGATCGGTGATGTAGATAAGATCCGCCGACGCATCGATTGCGGCCAGGAAGGCCGGCGTCCGCCAAACCTCGCGTGCGCGCGGTTGCGCGCGCCGGCGCGCCGGTGCCGGGCGCTTGCGGTTGTGCGATCGTTTCGGTTTGACTTTGGCGTGCATCTGCGCGGTCCCTGCGCTCGTCAGCGTTTGATCTTGTGCGAATAGAATCGGAAGTCGTTCTTGCCGGCTTCCTTGGCGGCGTACATCGCCGCGTCGGCATGTTGCACCAGTGTCGATCCGCCTTCGGCGTCTGTCGGGAACAGCGAAATGCCAATGCTCGTTGTGATTCGATGCGCCGGCTCCGTCAACGCCGCCGGTTGGTTGACGACGGCGAGAATCTTGCGCGCCACCGCCGAGACGGTATCGGCGTCGGACACGTCTTGCAGCAGCACCACGAACTCATCGCCACCGTGCCGTGCCACGACGTCGCTGCCGCGCAGAATCTGCTTCAGTCGACCGGCGATCTCGCGCAACAGACGATCACCCATCTCGTGACCGAGCGCGTCGTTGATCGCCTTGAAGCCGTCGAGATCGATGAACAGCACCGCCAGCCAATGGCTCTGGCGCTGCGCCGCCTGTACCGCGATGCCGAGCAATTCGTTAAACAGCATGCGGTTCGGTAAGTCGGTCAGACTGTCGTGGGTCGCCAGGTATTGAATGCGCTGCTCGGAAAGTTTTTGCGTCGTGATGTCGCGACCGATGCCGCGATAACCCTGGAACGTCCCGCCGGCGTCAAAGATCGGTTCGCCGGTGATCGTGGCGTAGCGCGGCGTGCCATCGGGGCGCGCCCGATGCGTGACAAGATCGTGGAACGAGCGGTGCGTCGTCAGTAGTTCACGATGCTTTTCCCAGCCGCCTTCGGCTTCGATTTCGGTCTCCCATGGACGTTTGCCGATATCGGAATCGGCATGGGTCATGGAATCGTGATTTGTGTCTTTGAGTTCTACGCGCGCGAATCGAAACTCGGCGTCAAGCTCCCAATACCAATCGGTGGAAAGCTCGATCAAACTGCGAAATCGCGCCTCGCTCTCGCGCAGCGCGTGCTCCATCGCACGGCGCGAAGTGACGTCGCGCAACATCCCGCGAAATCCTATCGGCCGGTTCTGGGCGTCCTTCACCAGCTGCACCGAACCTTCGACCAGTACGGTGGCGCCATCCATGCGCCGCATCTCCCAGTCATAGGCTTTGGCGGGAACGCCGGTGCGGTAAACGTCGTTGAACGTTTTATATACCCGCGCGGCGACGTCGGGCGGTTGAAAAACGCGATTGTTCATTCCGTGCACCTCGGATTGCGGATAGCCGAGCATGCCGATAAATGCGGGATTAAAGAAAACCAGGTTTCCTTTTAGATCGACTTCATAGTATGCATCCTCCATGTTTTCGAGAATGCGGCGGTATTTCTCCTCGCTCGCGCGCAGCGCCTGCGTCGTTCGATCGCGATCGGCTTCGCGCGCGGCGATATCGTGGGCGACGCTAAGGATGATCCAGCGATCGTCGAATCGCAGGGCGCGGCGGCTTACTTCGATCAAGGTGTGCGAGCCATCTTTACGGCGTCCGATAATCTCGCTGCTAACAGCCGCGTCGGGCGCGGCAATCAACTGATCGTAAGCGCGTTCGATGTCGGCGCGGCTGTGCACCAACAGGTCCTGCGGCCCGATCCGCAGGAATTCCCGGCGCGTGTAGCCGTAGTAGCGGCAGGCGGTCGCGTTCATGTCGATAAAGCGCATCGTCGCCCGGTCGATCAAGCAGATGGAGTCTTCCGACATGTCCATGGCCGCGCGAAACCGCCGCAGTTCTTTCAAATCGTATCGATTGGTCGCGATCGCCGACTTCGCCGCGGCGCGCTTGCGGATTCTGGCGCCGCTGCTCGCGGAATGCCGGGATGTGTTCACGCTTTTTTCCGTATCCTTTCGGTTGCGCCGACGTGTTCCCGCAACAACATCCCAAACTCCCTCGCGCCGATCGGCTTACTGAAATAATAGCCCTGCATCTCATCGCAGCCATGGTCGCGCAGGAACTGCGCCTGTTCCGCGGTTTCCACCCCTTCGGCGACCACGCTTAAGCGCAAGGTCTTGCTCATGGCGATGATCGCCTCGGTAATGGCCTTATCCTCGGCGTCGCTCGGGATATCCCGAATAAAGGAGCGATCGACCTTCAAGGTATCGATCGGGAAACGCTTTAGCTGGGCAAGGGATGAGTAGCCGGTGCCGAAGTCATCGATCGCAAGACGCACTCCCATGTTTTTAATCGCGGTCAGGATCTTGATGGCGCGCTCGGGGTTTTGCATCACCATGCCCTCGGTGATCTCCAGCTCCAACAATTCCGCGGCCATGCCCGATTCCCGCAACGCCCCCTCGATGTCCTGCAGCAAGTCTTCATCGGCGAACTGACGCGCCGAGAGATTCACCGCCATCGATACCGCCGGCAAGCCTTCTTGTTGCCAGGCGACGTTCTGCCGGCACGCGGTTTGTAGCACCCAGCGCCCGATCGGCACGATCAGCCCGGTGTCCTCGGCGATCGGGATGAACTGGGCCGGGGAGACTGATCCAAGCTCCGGGTTGTGCCAGCGCAGCAGCGCTTCGGTCCCGGTGATGCGATTGCTTTGCAGGTCGACCTTGGCCTGGTAGTGCAGGCTGAACTCCTCGCGCTCCAGGGCCCGGCGCAGGTTCGATTCGAGCGCCATGCGCTCGAGCGATTGCGCTCGAATATTCGCCGAGTAGAACTGGAAGTTATTCTTGCCTTCTTCTTTGGCGAGATACATCGCCATGTCGGCGTTCTTCATCAGCGATTGCTCATCGGCGGCATCGGCCGGATACATGGCGATGCCGATACTGGCGGTAACGCGGCATTCGTGCCCAGCGATGGTGAGCGGCTTGATGACGCTCGACAGCAGCTTGCGCGCCGCCGCGGTGACTTGCTGCGGTTCGCTGGCCTCTTGCAGCAGTACCACGAACTCATCGCCCCCGAGGCGCGCGATCACGTCGCTGCCGCGCAGGCTGTCTTTCAAACGCAGCGACATTTCCTTCAGCAGCGTATCGCCGGCGGCGTGGCCGAGGGTGTCGTTGATGACCTTGAAGCGATCGAGGTCGATGAACAGCACCGCGAAATTACGTTGGTAGCGCTTCGCCGATTCGATCGCCAGCGCCAGCAACTGACCGAACATGAATCGATTCGGCATGTCAGTCAGCCCGTCGTGGGTGGCGAGGTATTGGATGCGCGCTTCGGCGAGTTTCTGGGCGGTGATCTCGCGCGTGACGCCGCGGTAGCCGGTGAACTCGCCGTCCTTATCGAAGATGGGCTCGCCGCTCACGTTGATGTAACGCATGGATCCGTCCGGCATGGGCCGAAACATCACAACGTCGCGATAAGCGTTGCGCGCCGCGAGATCGTCCCGGTGTTCGGTCCACCCGTTCGCGGCGTCGATTTGATAGCCGGTTTCCCAAGGCTGCTTGCCGATGAGATGTGACCGCGCCGACTCGATGTCGTCGCGACGGCTTTCGACCCGGGTGAACCGTAATTCCGCGTCTTGCTCCCAGTACCAGTCCGAGGACAGGTTGGTCAGCGCGCGGAAGCGCGACTCGCTTTCGCGCAGCACCTGTTCCGCCTGCTTGCGATGCAGGAATTGTCCGACCTGGTTACCGATGACGTTCGCGGTTTGTAGCAGCCGCTCGTCCGGTTCGCGCATGACATTACTGGCGAACGCGAACACTCCGATAACCTTGCCATCGGCGATTGCCGGGAAGCAAAACGTCGAACGTTCGTGCGTGGCCGCAATGCGCTCGGACCATACCGAGCGCGACTCTTTTGCCGTGTCCGCGACCCACAGCGGTTTGCCGGTTTTCCATACCTCGCCGAGCAGACCGTCGGCGGGAACGACGACCTCTTTCGATTTTTGATAAAACTCGATAGTCGCGGCCGGCGCCCGGGTACCGCTCCACCCGACATCGAGGCGCAAGGTCTCGGCGGTTTTGTCGATCGTCCAAAACCCGGACGCGTGCCATTGCTCCGATTCGCAGATTGCGCTCAACACCGTCTGCAAAGTTTTGCGGCGGCCGCCGGTGCCGGCATCCGCGAGACGGCGCGTGACCATGTGTTCCAACGCCAGCAAGCGCTCCTCGCGCTTGCGCGCGGTAATGTCACGCGACGTGCCGCGGTAGCCGCGAAGGTTTCCGGTCTTGTCGAAAATCGGTTCGCCGTCGATCGCGACGTAGTAGCGGTTGCCGTTGCGATCGCAGTACGCGTATTCGATATTGCGGATCGGCTCGTGCCGACCATAGGTGGCGCGCAAGGCGTCCCAATCGATGGAGTTCGTATCAATGCCGGGCAGCTCCCACGGACGCCGGCCGATGATGGTGGCGCCGATGGAAGCTTGGCCGCCCAGAACTTCCTTGCCCTCGAACTTGGTGAAGCGATGTTCGGTGTCTTGTTCCCAGAACCAGTCGGACGAAAGATGGGTTAGGCTGCGAAAACGCTCCTCGCTTTCGCTCACCGCCATTTCCATCTGGCGCCGCGCGGTGACGTCGCGCAGTACGCCGCGAAAGCCGATCGCTCGCGCGCTCGCGTCCTTGACGAGCTGGATCGATCCCTCGACCAGCACTTTGCAGCCGTCTTTGCGCTGCATTTCCCAGTCGTAGGCTTTGGCGGGAGCGCCGGTGCGATATACCTGATTGAATGTCTTATACACACTCGCCGCCATTCCCGGGGTTTGATACCGGCGGTTATTCAGGCCGCGCAACTCCGACTCCGGATAGCCGAGCAGGCGCGAATACGCGGAATTAAAAAACACCAGATCGCCTTTCAGATCCACTTCGTAATAGGCGTCTTCCATGTTTTCGAGAATGCTGCGGTATTTTTCCTCGCTCGCACGCAACGCCTCATCGGCGCGCCGCTGATCGGTGACATCGCGCGAAACACCGCGAAAGCCGATGGGCTTTCCGTCCTTGTCGGTGATTAATTGCACCGAACTCTGCCAGACGCCGAGCGTTCCGTCCTTGCGTTTGAACGACCACTCGGTAGTTTGTGCCGGCGCGCCGCTGCGGTAAATCTCGTTGTAGGTCGCGTATACGCGTTTCGCGGTGTCTTCGTCGGCGGCGTAGTGCCGGTAGTTCATGCCCATCAATTCGTCGCGCGGGTAGCCTTGAATACGGCACATGGCGTCGTTCAAGAACGTGTAATTCCCTTTGAGATCGACCTCGAAGTAGCCCTCGTGCATGTTTTCCAGAATGGCGCGATGTTTTTCTTCGCTCGCGCGCAGCGCCGCTTCGGCCGCGCGGCGACTGGTTACGTCGCGGGTAACACCGCGAAAGCCGACCGGCGTGCCATTGACATCGTCGATCCGCTGCACCGATTGCTCCCACCTCCCGCGGCTGCCGTCTTTGCGCGTGAAAGCCCACTCCACCAGGTCGACCGGCGTTCCGGTCTGAAAAACCTGGTTGTACGTCTGGAACACCTGCGTCGCGGTCACCGTGTCGTAGAAGCTGCGATAGTTGAGCCTCATCATTTCGTCGTGCGTACAGCCGTGCATACGCCGCAGGGCATCGTTGCAGAACGTGTAGTTGCCCTTGAGATCGACCTCGAAATAGCCCTCGCTCATGTTGGCGAGAACGTTGCGATATTTTTCCTCGCTCGCCCGCAGCGCGGCTTCCGCCTGCTTGCGGCGCACGAACTGGCCGATGCTGGCCCCAATGGCGGCCGCCGCATCGAGGAACTCAACGTCCGGTTGCAGTGCAGCGGCGCTGAAAAATTCCATGGCGCCGATGGCGCGCGCGCCGGCGGTGATCGGAAACGCGAATGCGCTGTGCAAGCGCGCCGGTAGCGCCTCGGGCGCGCGCAGGAACGATTTCTCTTTGGTGATGTCGTGAACCCATAACGGCTTGCGGCGGGCGCAAACACGTCGAACCAAGCCGCGCGTGCGTACCGCGAGCGGTGACAGCCGCTTAGTCGCGGCCAGGAATTGATTGATCGCGGGGGAGTCCACGCCCCAGGTTTCGGCGCATTGCAACGTCTGGGCTTGTTCGTCGAGCCCCCAGCGCGCGCCGCAAACGCACTGGAACGCTTCGCCGATCGCGCGGATTATTTGTAGCGCGGCCTCGTCGACGCTGCTCGCTTCCGCCAGTATGCGCGCTACGCTGCGTTCGATCGCGAGCCGGCGTTCGCGCTGGACGCGCTTGGTGGCGTCCTTGGAGATACCGCGGTAGCCATCGAATCGACCGCTGGCGTCGAACACCGGTTGTCCGCTGGTGCTGATGAACCGCAGCTCGCCCGTAGGGCTGACGTGTTTGAAGATGAGATTGGAAAACGGACGGCGCGCCGCGAGCGTGGCCCGGTGTTCGCGCCAGCTACCGCCGTTGCTGAGCGGCACCATCGGCAGTTCCCAGCGGGTTTTGCCCAAGAACGGTTGCGGATCGATGCCGGATTTTTCGAACGCCGGTCCCGTCATGAGCGTGAATCGAAGGTTCTTGTCCTGCTCCCAGTAGTACCAGATGGAAGCGACGCTAAGCAGGGCGCGCACGCGCGTGTCGAATCGGGGCGCGGCTGGTTGCGCCCGAATACGTTTTTTCGGTTTCTTCGCTTTTGCTCCTGCCGGTATGCGCGTCGCCACTGCCTGTTCCTGCACGGTTCCCTGTAATTTAAGCGTAGTTCTGCAAGAGCCGCGCCACGAGGATTTACCTGCTAAGTCGGCAATGAGTGGGTGCAAAAAGCGCGATAGGTCCGGGCGTTCGCGGAGGTATTCGGGGGCCGGCGCGTCAGGAATCCGTCACCGTTCCGTTCGCGACGCAAGAACTGATTAACCGGCGGGAGCCCCTGAATTTTTATTCACCGCAAAGACGCAAAGCGCGCAAAGGGATGCTCTTCAAGGGTCCCTAATGGAATGGCACTTACTTAAGCCCCAATGTAGGGTGGGTTAGCGTTTTTTGCGTAACCCAGCAAGCGTTGCGTCGCAACACCATATGCCTTTGTTAATGAGTGCCTGGCGGCACACCTTGGTGGGTTACGGCACAAACCACGTGCCTAACCCACCCTACATCGATTATGGAACCGCCTTAAGTAAGTGCCATTTGGTCCCTAATGCTTTTCTTTGCGTCCTTTGCGACTTTGCGGTGAGAACCTTTTTTCTTTTTAGAGTTAATCAGAGATCTTAACCGGACTTGCGCAGGAGCGCGGCGAAATCGTCGGCGCTTACCGGTTTGCTGAAGTAATAACCCTGCATCTCGTCGCAGGCATGTTCGCGCAGGAACTGCTCCTGCTCTTTCGTCTCCACGCCTTCGGCGACCACGGTCAGGCTCAAGGTCTTGCCCATGGCGATGATGGCCTCGGTAATGGCGCGATCCTCGGTGTCGTGCGATACCTCGCGAATGAACGAGCGGTCGACTTTGAGGGTGTCGATCGGGAAACGCTTGATCTGCGCGAGCGAAGAGTAGCCGGTGCCAAAATCATCGATCGCCAGACGCACGCCCATATCCTTGATCGCGGTCAGCAGTTTCACCGCGCGCTCGACGTTATGCATCACCATGCTTTCGGTCAGTTCGAGTTCGAGCAGCTCCGGCGCCAGGCCCGTATCTTTAAGTGCTTTGGCGATATCGGATAGCAATCCCGGATCGGCGAACTGGCGCATGGAGAGGTTGACCGCGACACAGATCGGCGGGAGCCCGTCGCGCTGCCAGGCGACGTTTTGCGTGCACGCGGTTTGCAGCACCCAGCGCCCGATCGATATGATCAGCCCGGTTTCTTCCGCGACCGGGATGAATTGCATCGGCGAGACGTTGCCGAGTTCGGCGTTCTGCCAGCGCAGCAGGGCCTCGACGCCGTTGATGCGGCCGGACTTGGAATCGATCTTGGCTTGGTAATGAATCGTGAACTCGTTGCGCTCCAGCGCCTGCCGCAACTGGGTTTCGAGGGCCATGCGTTCGAGCGACTGGGCTTTGATGTCTTTCGAGTAGAACTGAAAGTTGTTCTTGCCTTCCTCTTTGGCGAGATACATCGCCATGTCGGCGTTCTTCATCAGCGACTGCTCGTCGGTCGCATCCGCCGGGTACAGCGCGATACCGACACTCGCCGTCACCCGGCATTCCTGACCGAGAATCTCAACCGGTTTGATCGCCGCCGAGAGAATCTTGCGCGCCACCGAGTTGACCTGCGCGGCATCGCTCACCTCCTGCACCAGTACCACGAACTCATCGCCGCCGAGGCGCGCAACCACGTCGCTGGCGCGCAGGCAATCCTTGAAGCGCGCCGACATTTCTTTCAGCAACACGTCGCCGGCGTCATGGCCGAGGGTGTCGTTGATGAACTTGAATCGATCGAGGTCGATGAAGAGCACGGCGAACGGGCGCTCGTAGCGTTTCCCGGCTTCCACCGCCAGATGCAGCAGTTCGTTGAACATCAACCGGTTCGGAAGACCGGTGAGACCGTCGTG
>Ga0154757_1086_pt1 | contig 14501 bp, 13 predicted proteins | sample Rifle2008BG16ft_FD_105765 | JGI IMG/M metagenome (GOLD analysis project Ga0154757, IMG submission 105765) | Candidatus Muproteobacteria bacterium RBG_16_60_9 | reverse complement strand
AAAGGCGTGCCGTTCATGCCACTGCGCGGCGTGCTCGGTTCGGACCTAGTCGAACACCGTAGCGATTGGCGCGTTATCGACAATCCGCTCGCGACGACATCAGATCCGATCCTGCTGGCACCGGCGATTATTCCCGACGTGGCGCTGTTCCACGCCCGTTGGGCCGATCGCGCCGGCAACGTTTGGGTCGGGCGGCACCGCGAGCTGATCACCATGGCGCACGCCGCCAAACAAACCTTCGTCACGGTCGAGGCACTGCGTCACGACAATATGATCGAGGACGAATTACTCGCCCCCGGGGTGCTACCGGCGATTTACATCACCGGCGTGGCGGTATCAGCGCGCGGCGCCTGGCCGCTCGGCGTCGCCGATGAATACGACATCGACGATGAGCATCTTGCGCACTACGCCCGTGCCGCGATAACGGTGGACGGGTTCGAGCGCTACCTTGCGCAGTTCGTGCGTGCAAAATGAAACCGACGCGTGACCGATTTTAAACCCGAGGAATTGCTGGCGATCGCCATCGCGCGGCTCATCGCGGATGCGACGCATGTTGCCGTCGGCGCGGCCTCGCCCATTCCAGCCACTGCTTGCGTCTTGCTACGCGCGCGCCAGGCGCGTGACGGTGTCGCAGGTCTGCGGCTGTCCTTGCTGCAGCGACGCCGCGGCAACCCGTTTAGCGACGGCACGTGCGAGCTGTTCGATCTCGCCGGCCAAGGCCGTATCGATGTTTTCTTTCTTGGCGGCGCGCAAATCGACGGCGCTGCCAATATTAATCTCGTTGGCACCGGCGGCAGCTATCCGAAGTCGGAACGGCGTTTCCCAGGCTCGTTCGGTTCGGCATTCATGTACTTCGCAGCGCGGCGCACGATACTTTTTCGCGAGGAACATAGCCCGCGCGTGCTAGTGCCGAAGGTGGATTTCGTGAGCGCGCCCGGATCGAGTCCGCCGAATGTTTGGCGTCGGGGCGGACCGCAGGCCTTGGTTACCGGCAAAGCGATTTTTCTTTGGGATGCCGCGCGAGGGCGCTTTCGACTCGATAGCGTGCATCCGGGTTACAGCGTCGATCGAATTCGCACCGACACCGGGTTTGAGTTCGACTGCGCGCGTGATGTGCCGACCACCGCAATACCAGACGCGGCCGATCTGGCGCTGCTGCGCGGACCGGTGGCGCAGGAAATTGCGGAAGACTATCCCAACTTCGCGAATCGCGTGTGGGCGACTGCGGGAAAGTATTGAATACGAGTTATCGCCATTCCCGACTACGCCGCTTCCTCCAGTACCCCGCCAAGAACGCCGAACATTTCATCGATGTGACTCTTCGTAAGAATTAACGGCGGCGACAATGCGATGATGTCTCCGGCCGCGCGCACCAGCACACCCTTCTGATAACAACGCAAGAAGATGTCATACGCCCTCCTCCCGGGCCCATCGGCGTGCGGTGAAACTTCGATACCAGCCATGATGCCCATGTTGCGCAAATCGATGACATGCGGCGCTCCTTTCAGGCTATGCACAGCATCTTCCCAGTACGCGCTTAAGGTTTTGGCGTTCTCGAAGATTCCTTCGTCGCGATAGAGATTGAGCGTCGCGAGCCCGGCGGCGCAGGCAAGCGGATGGCCCGAATAGGTATAACCGTGTGGCAGCTCGATCGCTTGCTCCGGCCCGGTCATGAATGCATCGTGAATTGATCTGCGCACCACGGCCGCGCCCATAGGCACCGCCGCGTTGGTCAACCCCTTCGCGACCGTCACGATATCCGGCGTCACGCCGAACGTATTCGACGCAAATGCGGCACCGGTGCGACCGAACCCGGTGATAACCTCATCGAAAATCAGCAAGATGCCGTGCTTGTCGCAAAGCTGCCGAAGTTTTTGCAAATACCCCTGCGGCGGCACGATGACACCGTTCGAACCGGCGACCGGCTCGACGATCACCGCGGCGATCGAACTCGGATCGTGCAAGGTCGCGAGCCGATCGAGATCGTCCGCCAAATGCGCGCCCCAGGTCGGCTGACCGCGCGAGTACCCATTCTTGTCGATGTAGTGCGTGTGCGGCAAATGATCCACCCCAGGCAAACCCAGGCCGAAGACCTTGCGATTCGGTCCGACGCCGCCGACCGAGTTGCCGCCGAAATTGACCCCGTGATAACCGCGCTCGCGTCCGATCAAGCGCGTGCGTGTTGCCTCGCCGCGCGCGCGCTGATAGGCGATCGCGATCTTCAGCGCGGTCTCGACCGCCTCGGAACCGGAATTGGTGAAGAACACGCGATCCAAATCGCCGGGCATGATTTCGGCAACTCGCGCCGCCAATTCGAACGCCAGTGGATGACCCATCTGAAACGGCGGCGCAAAATCCAGCGTCGCCGCTTGCTGTTGAATCGCCCGGGCGATCGGCTCGCGACAGTGACCCGCGTTCACGCACCACAAACCCGCGGTGCCGTCCAAAATCTTGCGGCCGTCGTCGCTGGTGTAATGCATGTCCTTGGCCGCCACCAACATCCGCGGCGCCGACTTGAACTGACGATTGGCGGTGAACGGCATCCACCACGCTTGCAGATCGTTCATCACCGCGGATTGCATAGGCGCCTTAGCGTTCATGGTTCTGCTCCATTTCTAAACCGATGGTGAAACATTGCACGCGAACCGCCGACATCGCAAGCCGAGCCGAATGCTCAATCATCACTTGGCCGCTTGACGGCGTACCTTACGCGGCTTCCTTGATTTCTCAGTCGGTTCCGCGGCCGGAGTTCTACCGGCTTTGGCGCTCACCGATGCGGCTTGCGTCTCTAAACGAGCGAGTAAGCTTGCGACGTCCAGCGCCTGCGGCGCGCCGCGAACGATGGAGTTCGCAATACACGCGCCGAGCATCCGGTAGGCCTCGAACTGCGCCTCGTTAAAAAACTGATCGGCGGTGCCCTCGTGCGGAAAGTCTCGATGGCTGCGTGCGTACTCCACGACATCCGGCCCGAGGCCACTGTTTTTGCCTTCGGCGAGCAAACTGCCCTTAATATAAAGCAGACGACCGTGTTCAACCGCTTGGCCCCCCGGCGTCGGCGGATAACGAATGTCGCCGAGCAGCCAATGCGTCAGTGCTCGTGGCGGCTCACCCTTGGCGTCGGAAAGTTTTTCAATGTCGATTTCGACTTCGACGCCAAAGTCGATGCGCGCCATGCGTACCAGCCACGCGAGCGAAGTACAGCGATACTGCGGATCGCATTCAGCGTCGACCGCTATGATGTAGCGGCAGCGCCGCCGCAACAGTTCATACAGGCCCAAGTTATCGAAGTGCCCACCATCGGAAAGATTGACGAAGCCACGATCTTCGTTGGTACGCGCAAGCGCTTCGGCAAACAAATACTTCGGCGCAAACAACGGACGGCGATAGCGTCCCGGAATATCCATGCGCGGATTGCCGAACCAATACCCGAGCCGCACGTTGAAAAACGTCATCACCGCCGCGAGTCCGGCGTCGCGTGTGTGCAGCCCCATGTTCGGTGATACCGCCGCGCCCGAAATCGCCATCGCGGTGCCAAGGAAAAGCCGCGGCGGCGTCGCGGCATAATTGGTGGCGCGCGAGCCGCAGCCAAGCGGTGTCAGCACGAAACTATCACAGCGCCGTCGCTGCACGCGCAAATCCTTGCTGCCGAACAAGTTCACTGCCGTGTTGATTAACTGCAGCGGCGCGCCACAGCGTTCCACCGCAAGTTTCGTCGCCACCAGCGGGAAATCGTCATTGCGGATATTCCACAATGAATTCGGTGCCGGGTTGTCGCTATTGCTTGCGCCCAAGAAACAGCGCACCAACCGATCGCGATAAAAACCGTGCAGCGAAAATTCGTTCGGATCGAGAATGAGACCGGCGATCAGGAACACAACGGCCGCGACGCCGAGCATCGCGAGCACATAATCGCCCGACCAGAGAATCGCAGCGCCGAGAAAAGCCGACGGAATTCCTTCGAGCGCCGACGTCGATGATGCGATCTTCATAAGCGCCGCTGCGGCACCGAAACACACCAACACCACCAAACCGACTGCGAAGATCGTCGGACCGAGCGCCGCGACGAGACGCTTCCAATATTTACCGAGCATCTCGCGCGCCGTCGCGGTCTGTCCCAAGTGAGCGGCCAATCCGGAGAGTGCGAGCCACACACCGGACAACCCGAGACCACCCAGGATCTCCTCGAACGAAAGTTTTCCTTCGCGAAACGATACGATCTCGGCAAGTTTACAGCTAAGCAACACAAGGCCCGCGAGCACTACCCAGCCGCAGGCCATACTCAAGCTGGTCGCGACGATGCGCGTGGTCCATTCGCGTTCTTCTCGATCCATTTGTTCGTTTAAGATAGCGATGATGATCGCCGCGAGAAGCGCGAACAGCAACAACACCAACGACGTTTGCCAGACATAGTCCCAGGCGGTTGCAATCGACCACGCGGTCGTGCGCCAGAAGAGATCGCTCACCGCCAAGGTTTGCGCGTTTTCAACCGGCGCGAAGTAGCCGTTGCTCACTGCGAGGACTGCCCACGTCAGCAGCACCAGCGCGACCACGAAGATCAAACCGACCCAGGAAGCTTGCGGCCAGAAGTTACGCCGCTTGCGCCAACGCCACTCGGACACGAAGCCGATGGCAGTAACCAGCACGGCGCTCACAAACGCAATGACGAGCCCGACCATCCAGCCGGAACCGGCGGCGTAGGTTTGCTGCGCGATCCATGCTTGCCAGCTTCCCGGCAACGGTAGCTGCGCCGCGATCGTTGCCGGCGCGAACCATTCGCCCAAGTCGCGGGGAAACGCCGGATGCGCGGTCGAGACGAACCATAAAGACGCCGCGAGCGCGTACGCACCAAGACCGGTAAAAACGCGCAGTCGCGGTTCCTGCAACAAGCGCCGCACATTCACCACCAAGGTTTCGCAACCCGGCGACTGCCCCTCCGCGCCTTCCCGACACTGCGCGTAGTAGCGCCGCGCGCGAAGTTCCTGCACGAGACCAATCGCGATTTGCACAAACGCGAACGCCGCGAAACCGAGACTGAGCGCCCACAAGAATCGCAACGTCAGCAACACCAGTGCAAACGCCACCACGATACCCGACGCAAGCGCAAGCCAATGAATCGTGAGATTGCGCACCATCGTGCTGATGATGCGCCAGGTCCCGCCGCTCGCCAGCCCCATCTGCGGCGAAATGTAATTGGAAAAATTCCGCAGATGCGGCAACAGATCGTGCCAACGCGACGGCGGCGGCTGTCGCACTTGCAGCGCTTCGCCGGCGGCCGCGCGCTTGGTGCGTTCCGCGTACAGCGCTTGTCGCAAACGCCAACCGCTGTACGCCGTACCGGTATAGCCGCCGCCGGAGACGGTCGAGAGATAGTCGACGTGCCGCATCAGACCCCGGCGCTCCAGAACTTCGACCACGCCGAACGAAAACGCGGCGCTACGAATCCCGCCGCCCGAGAGCGCGAGCCCGACCAATTCCGGTTCGTGGCAGTCGGCTGCTCGCTTGCGCGCATCGATGAGGGCGCGTTCTTGCTCGAGAAACCGGCGGTTCGCTTCCGGCTCTTGCACCTCACCGGTTGGCGCCCGTAACGTTAGGTCCGCCCGCTCTTGGTAAAACTGGCTAGCGCGGTTGAGAATCCACTGCTTCATGCGCTGACTCCCTTCGCTTCCATGATCGATTGGATATCACACCGGGGACGCCGCGGCCGATGGAACGGCGACGGTGGCGGCACAGCAATGCCGCGTATGATGACGAGCCATCGCAGGTACCGCAATGGCTATGGCGAGTGTCGCTGCCACCATTTAATTCGCGACGGAGTCGACGTAATTTCAGCCTCTAATTCATTGGAATCCCGCGCCCATCGTCCGAATCTCCTACAAACCGAACGACATCGCCGAACCCAAAGACTTGGTTGAGTCCATTCGCGCTCGCCGCGGCGGTCGACTATTGAATTTGGATCGAATGCTACTGCACAGCCCCGCGCTGGCGCGCGGTTGGAACGCTTACCTGGGTGCCGTTCGAACGGAGCTGACGGTGCCGGCAAAACTGCGCGAACTTGCCATCTGCGCGGTGGCCGCGCTGAACGGCGCCGAGTATGAATTCCACCACCACGCACCCGTGTTTATCCAGGCCGGCGGCACTGCGGCGCAATGCGATGCACTGCGCCGTTTGCCCGTGACCGACAATGAACTGTCTCTGTTCGATACGACTGAGCGCGCGGTGATTCAATTCACCACGGAGATGACCCGCGCGGTTCGTGTGAGCGAGGAAACTTTTGCGCTCGCCCGAGGAGCGCTAGCGAGCGAGCAGCAACTGGTCGAACTGACAGGAATCGTTGCGGCCTACAACATGGTGTCGCGATTTCTGGTGGCGCTGGAGATCGAACCGGAATAGCAGCGGCGACTCAGCGTCACGCTATGCCCGTTACTAAATCTCAACGACAACTGATTCGCTACGTGACCTTGTAGACGACGTCGTGCTCGCGCGCGTGCTCCTTGACCCGCAGTCCAACCGATTGGCCCGCACGCGCTTCGTTGACGTGCACGCGATCGAGCTCCATCGATTCGACGCGCTGTTTGAAGTCGCTGGTGTGGCCCTTGATGTGCACCATGTCGCCTTCGCGCAAGCCGCCGCTCTCGAGCAGCACAATCGCCACCGATAGATGCGTGAAGTAATGCGTCACGATCCCGATACGCGGTCCCGCGGGCGGCGTGCTCGGCGCGGCGGATTTTACCGCAACCGCCATGGCGCGCACGATCTTGGACGCTGCTTTCAGTTTTTTGGTTTTCGCTTTGACGCGCTTTTTGGCGCCAACTTTCTTCTTCGCTTTCTTTGTCTTCGCCTTTGCTTTCGCCTTCTTTTTGATTGCCATCCGTCGTTCTCCAGGTTGCACGTTTAAGGCAGAACCCACGCCTGACCGACCGCTCTACGCATGCGGCACAATCGAATTACCGTACAACTTATTTAAGCAAAAAAAACGAAGAAGTGAACCATCGCCGCAATGCTTTTGGCATCCGGTATACCGGCGTCGGCCAAATTAGGCGGCGCCGGGCTTGGGGAGAAACCGCAGCGCCACGCCGTTATTGCACCAGCGCTCGTGTGTGGGCGGCGGACCGTCGTTGAACACGTGCCCCTGATGTCCGCCGCAGCGCACACAGTGGTACTCGGTCCGCGGGATGATTAGGTAATAATCCTTTTTGGTCGCGACGGCCCCCGGAATGGTCGTGAAAAAGCTTGGCCAGCCGGTGCCGCTGTCGTATTTCATTGCCGAGCTGAACAACGGCAGGCTGCACCCGGCGCAAGCGTAGACGCCGGGGCGCTTTTCGTTATTCAGCGGACTGGTGCCGGCGCGTTCGGTGTCCTGTTTGCGCAAGACGTCGAACTGGGCCGGGGTAAGCACCCCTTTCCATTCGGCGTCGGGGCGCTTTAGCGGCTCCCGCGTGAGCGCCACGTCGGCACCATCGGCCAAGAAGTCTTTCCAATTCTGGCGCAGCGCCTCGATACCGGCGCCGCTGTTCGCGGGGGAAGCTGCCATGGCGCGCCAGACGGGGACAAATGCGACCGACGCGAGCGCCAGTCCTTTCAATAGATTTCGCCGATTCATCGGCCCTCCGGTTCTCGATACGCTTGGAACGGTTGATTCGACAGCCCTGGCTGGCTTGCGTTCAGCGGCTTTCCCTAGGCCGCATGCCGCGACCCAGTTAGACAAAAGAAAAAGCCGAGGGGCGCAAGCCGCGCCCCTCGGCCTAGCAGGTTGCTGAAAAACGAGTTTTTCAGCAACCTGCGGTGCGGTCGAGGGATCGACCGCCATTTTTCAAGCACGCAAGTGTTTGAAAAATGGAGCGCGCCGCGGACATGCGCCGCGGCGCAGCGAGCTGAAAAAGGCCAGGATGGACTTTTTCAGCAACCTGCTAGGTCTAGCTTAGTACTTCACTTCGCCGTGGATTACGCGTGGCGCACTGGTCACGATCGGTTTGGTACCGACATAAACATCGGATGACGCGTTCGACGGATCCTTCAGACTGGCGCTGGTCGGCAAACTCACACCCGACGGCAGACTAAGCCCGGCGGATGTGCAGTCGCTAACGGTTTTCTGTGCCAGGCGAATTTCCCGGTCGAGCCACTTGACCAGGTACGTGGTCGAGCCGCGCGTGACCTTGCCGGTGGTTTGACTGGTCGGAATAATGAATTCCGGAACGTAGCGCGCGCCGGAACCGTCGCAGCTTACGACTTCGTTCGTGACCGGGGAAACACACTTTCCCGGAATTCCGAAGAGATCGCCGAATCCATTGTACTGCAGCGTGATCGCACTGCCGGCGTAGGAGCCGTAGGCCGCCCCACTTGGCACCGTGAAGTTCACGTCGAGCGGCGCGTCGAACGTCAGAAAGTCAGCGTTCGCATCCTTGACCGCAGAGAATTGATTCCACGCATTCGCGCCGCTTTCCCAGACATAGTAAATGCTGAGCGAATCGACACTCTGTGCCTGATAGCTAGCGTCGGCGGGTCCGCCGTTGTCGGCGGCGTCAACCGCACTTGCCTGGCTGACCGGGAACAGTTTGCCCGACCGTATACCCCACTGGAACTGCCCGCTAAGCGACGTGGACGTCGTCGTCACGGCGGCCGAGGTCACGTCTAGCAAGTTGCCGCTGCTCGAATCGAGTGTATACGTAACCAGGTTTGCCGCGGCCGTCGCCGAATAATTTCCGGCGGTCGTGCCAAACGGTGTCGGCGCCGATTGGGCGACGAGCGCCGCGATGCCGCTCGCCGTCGGGCAGTCGTTGATGCACGCGAGGTTGCCGATGGCAGCGTACTGCGACGGGTACACCAAGTCTTGCGTACGATAGTTGACGGTGACCGAGGCGGCATTCGAACCGTTACTCGCCAGGTTACTGGTATCGACGAACACTTCGCCGCCGAGCGCTTGCGACCAACCGAACAAACCGAACTGATAGTTGCTCGACCAGTATGAATTGACGGTCGCGAGCGGCGTAATACTAGCCATGTTACAACCGTTGCTGCCGCAGGAGTGGTATCCAGTGATGACGAACTGAAGATTGGCGTTGTCCCAGTAAGCTTCGTAGCTTCGGCCTTGGGTGTAGCCAGACAATCCGGTTGGACCGGTGGCAGCGGAGGCCCAGAACGTGAAACGGATTTGATCGATCTGATTCAGCGTCTTGGCACCCTTGGTGTATTTCGTAAGCTTGCCACCGGACCTGACCAAGGTGTACTCCGTGGTGGAGGCCGAGCCCGAGTTGTAATTCACTTTCTTCACCGAAGTGCCGTTGGTGGCCGTGTTGAGTGCTTCCTGCGGCAACCACAGTCCCCAGTACCCAATGTAACCGTGGTGGGTAGTGCTGCCCGACGTGTATTCGATCGGGAAACCCGAGTTACGTGTGATGCGCGAGCCGTCGTTGGCGTCATATAGCCCGTAACGCCAAACCGAGAACCCGGTACCGGCGTCGGTTGCGTCGCGACTAAAACACTGATCGTTACTTCCGTCCGAGCGCCGGAAATAGTTGGCATTGTAGGCGAAGGTGTAATCGCTGTTGGATGAACCGAATTGGCTGGTCTCGGCGATCGACATTCTACCCGACCCCGTGGCCGTACCACTGGCGTTAAGCGTCATCGCGATAACGCGCGAACCGCCGCCCTGGGAGCCGGATTCGTAGTAACTCAGTCCACTGGCGCCGGCGTCGATATAGCCGTTAAACGCGCAGGAATTGCCGCCTGCCGCCTTACCGCAGAAATCCATCCGAAACACACCCTGCGGACTCGTTGCCGACGGCGCCTGTGTCGCCGAGGTATGGACGAAAATCGTCATCTGGTTGCCTTGCTGGTTCTCGTCCACCCAGGTCTTGACGATCATCGGGGCGTCGCTCGACGCGCGCGAGGAGTTCACGGTGGCCGTGATGAACTGCGACGCATTCGATCCGGAGTTGCTGGAGCCGGATTTGCTGGCGCTGTCGCGGCCACTCGCATCACATTTCTTTTCGTCCACCAGCGCGAGGTAGTCGCCTTTGTTGACCATGCTGTCGCCCTTCATGGCCCCCATGAAACAGGCGATCATGTTTACCTGGTTGATGCCATCCGACGTCTGATCTTGCACAAAGCTGTGTTGCGCGTCCGTGAAGTAAGCGGACGTAGCGGGCGGCGCCGCGAAAACGAGCGCGGGACAGGCCGCCATTACGGCAATACCGAATTTTCGTAGTGTTGAGGTACTCTTCATGATTTCCTTCCATCAATTCGTGTTATTGGCCGAGACCACCGAGATACTGCTCGGGGTTTCGATGCCCTGGACCGCGGTCGGCGTTGAAGAACCGCTGGACTTGCTGCCAAACCAATTGCAACCCGTCATCGCGCCTACCATCAGCGCCGCCAACACCACTCGCACACCTATCGTTGCCACTGACTTCTTCATCTGAGACCTCCTGTTGTACGGTCAAGTCGAATACGTTGCGTTTAACTGCGCCACGCAAGCCGCCGAATCGATACAGTCGGCGCTACCGGTTTAGCGAAGGGAGTTACCTGCACGAGGAAGAGCTGACACCGGAACATCTGGGCCCGAAGAACCCGAGAGCGGCAATCGATCCGATGATCTCGCCTGGTAACCCCGCTATCCTAGGGAACAAATCCCCGTAGACCGGAAGCTTTGCGTCACCGCCTTTCGACGGTTTTGCCTTTTTCAGAACAACCGTTATCTTGCAAAGCGCGTGCCGCTTGAAAATTCGATTTCACCAAGGACCTGCGACCGCGTGGCGCGGCGCAGGCTAAGCGCTTAAATTTTCAGCTTTTCGTACGCGCGAACACGCGGCGCCGGTAACGCACGGCGCAATCCGGCGCCAAACCGTCGACGCGCTCGGCAGATCGACGCGAGACGACCGCAAGGCGTTACCTAGGAATTGCGATTTACCGCCGGAAAATCGACACGCCGATCGGCAACGGATTTCGGGTGCGCGACCGGGGCATATCCGTGGCGCGATCGAATCGACTAAGATTTTCGCATCCGCGTTAGCATTACGATCGCGCACCCAACTCGGCGCGGCTCGATACCGTAGCGAACAACATGATTAGCCGTTTACGATGAATTTCACCAACCCCCGCGCGCAGTTCGACTTCTGGTTGTTCGCGCTTGCCACTTTCGTTCTCTTTACCACCAACTCGATGTTGGCGCTGCTGTCGGTGGTGCTTAAGAAACAAGGCTTGTCGGCCGACCTAATCGGAATCGTGCTGGCGGCGCCAGCGCCCGCGATCTTGGTCACCATGTTGCTCGCCGGACCGATCATCACGCGCTTTGGGGCGCTCCAAATCGCGCGCACCGGGGCGCTGATAATGCTCATGAGTTACCTAAGTTTCGAGCTGACCATCGACAGCTTTTCCGGCGCGATTGCGTCGCGCATCTTCCACGGTGTCGGCTACGCCTTGTTCATGCCAGCCGCAATGATTTACGCCGACGGCAAACTACGCGGGCCGCACAAACTCTACTACTTCGGCATTTACGCCAGCATGTTCCCGCTGCCGAACGTGCTCGGCCCGCCGCTGGCGGATATTTATTTACGTGATTTCGGTATCGCTCGATTCTTCTTGTTCACCGCGCTACCGGCGCTGCTTGGCGCCACGCTTGTATTTACGGTCACGGCGACACATAAAGCCGCGGTCGCTCGCGCGGCGTTGATCGACTACGTGCATCTGCTGCAACGCCGATCGCTGTGGATGCCGTATGGCGGAATCTTCGTGGTTGGGATGTTCTACGGTTTTGTCGTGAGCTTCATGGCGTTGCTGCTCGAATCGCGGCACATACCGGTGTCCTACTTTTTCGTTACCTTCACCGCTTGTTTGTTCGGCTCGCGTTTCTTGCTGGTTCGCTATATTCAACAGCTGCCTCGAACCGTTATTTTTTCCGCCGGTCTCGGATTGCTGTCGTGCGCCTACCTCGTGCTCGCGCTCGATCCGGCGCCGGCCGCCGCAATTCTCGCGGGCCTGCTCTTCGGTCTCGGCTACAGCGTCGCCTACCCCACCCTGAGCATTTGGGTTACGCAGCAGTTCAGCCCCGACCAACAGGGAATGCCGCTGACGCTTTACAACGCGATTTTCACGCTTGGCATATTCCTCCTGCCCCTATTCGGCGGCTACGTGATTGCCTGGCTCGGTGCGCCGACGATGGTGCTAGGCATGGCGCTCCTAGGCGCGGTTGCGATCGCGCTGACTTGGTTCGCCCTTCGAGTCGGCGCACCAACCCATTGAGATCGACGACGCCAGGACAGCGCGTCGACGTCAGCTGTTTCGGCCGGCACGCGTAGCACCCAGTCGCTTTATGTGCTAAAGTTCGCGACAGTTTGTTGTGGCGTGCTCGTTTTGGACGCCCAGAGTGCCCGCTAGATTCGCGCCGCGTTCTCCTGCCGGTATTCACAAACCGGTCGCGGACTGCCTGCCAGGGCCATCCCCCGCTACGAATTCCTAATCCCGGTGCCCTCGGGCCCGGATTGCCTTGGCTTACTGTTTTTGCAAGGAATCTATTTCCATGACATTTTCTTCACTCGGCCTCTCGGCCGAACTGCTGCGTGCCGTCGCCGACCAAGGTTACGACACGCCGACGCCGATTCAGGCGCAGGCAATCCCCGCGATACTCGCGGGCCACGACGTTACCGCCACCGCCCAAACCGGCACCGGCAAAACCGCTGCCTTCACCTTGCCACTGTTGCAACATCTGTCCGGCACCGCCACCGGCAAACAACGCACGCGCGCACTCGTGCTGGTACCAACACGCGAGCTCGCGGCCCAGGTCGCCGAAGCGGTGCGCACCTATGGTCGCCATCTGCCGCTGCGTTGCGCACAAGTTTTCGGCGGCGTGAACATCAACCCGCAAACGCGCGAGCTGCGTTCCGGCGTCGACATCGTTGTCGCCACACCCGGCCGACTGCTCGATCACGTCGAGCGCCGCAATGTCGATCTCTCCGGCGTTAGCGTGCTGGTGCTGGACGAAGCCGATCGTATGCTCGACATGGGCTTTATGCCCGCAATCGAGCGCATCGTGAAACAGCTGCCGCACGAGCGCCAGACCTTGCTGTTCTCCGCCACCTTCGCCGATCCGATACGCCAATTGGCACGCCGATTCTTGCGTGAGCCGCAAGTAATCGAAGTGGCGCGGCGCAATGCCACCGCCGAAGCAGTTACCCAGTCGGCTTACGCGGTCGAGCACGCGCACAAGCGCGATTTGCTGACACATCTGTTCGAGGCGCAGAACTGGCAGCAAGTGCTCGTGTTCACGCGCACCAAGCACGGCGCCGACCGTCTCGCCAAACAACTCGACAAAGCCGGCATCGACGCGACCGCTATTCACGGCAACAAGAGCCAGAATCAGCGCATGCGCGCGCTCGCCGATTTCAAACGCATGAAAGTCCGCGCCCTGGTGGCGACCGACGTCGCCGCGCGCGGCCTCGACATTAACGAACTGCCGCACGTGGTGAACTTCGACGTGCCGACCAATCCGGAAGACTACATCCACCGCATCGGACGCACCGGCCGCGCCGGACAGAAAGGCGAGGCGATTTCACTGGTCGCGCGCGAGGAACGCTCGCAGTTCAAGGCGATCGAGCGGTTGGTAAAACGAGATATCCCGACGGCAATCGCGCAAGGTTTCGTCCCGCGCGCGCAGACTGCCGAGGCACGGCCGGAACGTACGCATAAACCGACTGCGCCTAGCACGCATCATCGTAACAGCGGCAATTCAAAACCGCGGCACGAATCGCGCGGATCGCGATCTGCCGCGGCGCCGAGCGGGAACTCGCATCAACGCAAACCGTGGCACCGCTTTGGCAAGTCGCGGGCGGCCGTCGGTTAACGGAACTGTTTAGTCGAAGTCAACGAACGGCGACCTGACGGTCGCCGTTCGTTGTTGCCGCCAGGCCCTCAAAGAAATAGCGCGCGTTGATCCCAAGCGTGCGCGTCCGATACCCACCCTCTTGCACGATCAGCGTCCGGAGCTTCAACGCACTGATCAGCTCGCCGTTACGACGAAAATCTTCCGCACGCAACGCCCAGGTACCGGTCGGATCGGCTTTCGCGGTGTCGAGCCCAAGACTGAGAACGACGTAACTCGGATCGAATTTTTGCAGTGCCGCGAGCGCGCGCCGCCGTGCGAGGAACGACTCAATATGTCTCGGCGTGAAATCGCCCCTTGGCCAAAAGCTGCGGCTGCAACGCGTCCCAGCTCATGCCATTCGACATACACACTTCGCGGAACGCGTCCTTTATGCCGTCCTCCATTCCCTTGAGGCCGCAAACGTAAATGTAGCAGTTATCGTCCTGCAGCAGTCGTGCGACCTCTGTCGCGCGTGCACGAATAAGATCTTGCACGTACGTCTTCGGCTTGCCGGGTTCGCGCGAGAATGCAAAGTTGACGTCAATGAAATCGCGCGGCAGCTTCGTGAGCGGCCCGAAGTAAGGCAACTCCCCGGGGCCGCGCGCACCGAAAAATAGCATCAACTCGCCGCCCTCTTTCAGCATAC
>Ga0154757_1152_pt3 | contig 14700 bp, 13 predicted proteins | sample Rifle2008BG16ft_FD_105765 | JGI IMG/M metagenome (GOLD analysis project Ga0154757, IMG submission 105765) | Candidatus Muproteobacteria bacterium RBG_16_60_9 | reverse complement strand
CGCCCAATGTGACCCGCAAGAGATTCGCTATGCGACTAACGCTTGAGCGCGTCAACTTAAACGTCGGCGGCGAACCGTATTTGTACGACGTCGATCTCGACCTCGCGTCCGGCTCGCTGAATGTGTTGCTCGGCCCGACACAGGCCGGCAAGACGTCGTTGTTGCGCATCATGGCCGGTCTCGATCGCCCCTCAAGCGGCAAGGTGCGCGTGGGTGAGCGCGACGTAACCGGTGTCAGCGTGCGCGGCCGCAACGTGTCGATGGTGTACCAGCAGTTTGTGAATTACCCATCGCTCACGGTGTTCGACAACATCGCGTCGCCCTTGCGCCAGGGCAAGCGCCTGAGCCGCGAGGAAATCGATCGCAAGGTGCGCGCGACAGCGGAGATGCTGCGAATTGAAAAACTCCTCGATCGCCTGCCGGCCGAGCTTTCCGGCGGTCAGCAGCAGCGCACCGCAATCGCGCGCGCGCTGGTCAAGGAAGCCGACCTGCTGTTGCTCGATGAGCCCTTGGTCAACCTCGACTACAAGCTGCGCGAGGAGCTACGCGCGGAAATGCACAACTTATTCACGAATCGCGACACGACCGTCGTCTACGCCACCACCGAACCGCAGGAAGCCCTGATACTCGGCGGCGCGACCGTGGCGCTCGATGCCGGTCGCGTCATACAGTTCGGTCCGGCGCTCGAGGTCTATCACGGACCGCGCAGCGTACGCGTCGCTGAAGTGTTCAGCGATCCGCCGATCAACATCTTGCCGGTGCACGTGGACGGCGACAGTTGCCGCATTACGGATGGCACGAAGTTCACGCGCGCGGAACACATGCGCGGTTTGCCGAACGGAGACTATCAGGCGGCAGTACGCGCCGATCACGTATCGATCAACCGCAAAGGCTCGAACGCCGTTGCACTCATGGCAACCGTCGCGCTCGCCGAGATCAGCGGTTCCGAGACGTTCGTCCACGCGACGCACGGTGCACTCACGCTAATCGCCCGCCTCGAGGGCGTGCACGATTATCGCTTGGATCAACAGGTGGTGCTCAATTTCGATCCGGCGCGGGTTTTTGTATTCGATCGCAGCGGGTTGCTGGTTGCCGCGCCGCGCCATCCGGCGCTGAATCGGAGAGTCGCCTGATGGCGCGCATCGAGTTCAAAGCGCTCAGTCACTGTTATGACGCCCCGGCGCGCGGCCCGCAGACTTATGCGCTAACTCCGATGAATCAGGTATGGCGCGACGGCGGCGCTTACGCGCTTCTCGGGCCGTCGGGCTGCGGCAAGACCACGCTGCTCAATATTATTTCCGGATTGATCCAGCCGAGCGAAGGTCGGGTGCTGTTCGACGGCAAAGACGTTACCGATTCGCCGACCGCGCAACGCAATATCGCGCAGGTTTTTCAGTTTCCGGTCATCTACGACACCATGACGGTGTTCGATAATTTGGCGTTTCCGTTGCGCAATCGGCGCGTCGTCGAAGTGGATGTCCGGTCTCGCGTCGAACAAGTGGCCGAGATGTTGGAGTTAACGGCCGACCTGAAAAAACGCGCACAGGGTTTGTCGGCCGACGCGAAGCAGAAGATTTCACTTGGCCGCGGCCTGGTGCTTAACTACGTCGGCGCAATTTTGTTCGATGAGCCGCTCACGGTCATCGACCCGCATCTCAAATGGTCCTTGCGGCGCAAGCTGAAGGAAATTCATCAGGAGCTAAAACTCACGCTGATCTACGTCACGCACGACCAAACCGAAGCACTGACTTTCGCCGATGAAGTCGTGGTGATGTACGAAGGCCGCATCTTGCAGTCCGGTACGCCGCAAGAGTTGTTCGAGCAGCCGGCGCACACGTTTGTCGGACACTTCGTTGGTAGTCCGGGGATGAACTTCATGCCCTGCACGCTTGAGGGCGATGACGTGCGTGTCGACAACGTCGTGGTGCCGCTCGCCGCCGGCCTCGCGCGCAAGGCGCGCGAACACGGTAGCAAGTTTGAAATTGGGATACGCCCCGAGTTTTTGCGGCTCGAGTCGGAGCCGGGTAACGGCGCGCCGCGCGTAAAAGTCGAAGCGGTCGAAGATCTCGGCAGCTACCGCATTGCGACGGTGCGGCTCGGTACCCAGCAGATCAAGGTGAAGGTGCCGGAGGATCGCGATGCGCCGCGCGAAACCGGCTATCTCGGCTTTAGCGTTGCGTCGACCAAACTCTACGCCGACGGTGCGTTGGTGGGTTAGCGGCGGATACGATGAACAAAACCTTCGACAACCGCGCGTGGTTCCTGGTCCTCCCGGTATTCGTGGTCGTTGCCTTCACCGCGATCATCCCGTTGATGACGGTGGTGAACTATTCGGTGCAAGACATCATCGATCCGCGTAACCGCGTCTTCGTCGGTACCGAGTGGTTCATCCAGGTGTTGACCGACCAACGCCTGCACGAGGCGCTCGGATGGCAGTTCTTGTTTTCCGGTTTGGTACTGTTGATCGAGATTCCGCTCGGTGTAGCGATTGCGCTCATGATGCCCCGCAAGAGCGGCTGGGCGGTGTCGCTGACGCTCGTGTTGCTGGCCATGCCGTTACTAATTCCTTGGAACGTAATCGGCACGATCTGGATCATCTTCACGCGCCCGGACATCGGTTTGCTCGGGCACTCGATCAACAGCTTCGGAATTCCGTTTGATCACACCGCGGCAGCGCTCGATGCGTGGATCACGCTAATGCTGATGGAGGTGTGGCACTGGACACCGCTCGTGGTGCTGCTCGCTTACGCCGGCCTGCGCGCTATTCCCGAGGCGTACTATCAAGCGGCGCGCATCGACGGTGCCTCGGATTGGGCCGTGTTTCGCTACATCCAACTACCGAAGATGCGCGGTGTGCTTACTATCGCCGTGTTGCTGCGCTTTATGGACAGCTTCCTGATTTACGCCGAGCCATTCGTGCTGACCGGCGGTGGGCCCGGTAACTCGACGACGTTTCTGTCGATCTACTTGGTGAAAGTCGCGGTCGGGCAATTCGACGTCGGACCGGCGGCGGCGTTCTCGCTGATCTACTTCTTGATCGTGTTGCTGTTCAGCTGGGTGTTCTATCAAGTACTGCAACGCGTCGGTACCGGAGACAAGCGATGAAGGCCGAGGAAGCGGTGGCCAATCCTACCGGCGGTTCCGAACCGGTGACTGGGAATTCCCCGCACACCGGACGCGGCGCACGCAGGCGATCGGGTTTCGTCATCCAAAAACGCACGATCGGATTGATTGTCTATTTGGCGATCCTGCTGCTGCCGATCTACTGGATGCTCAACATGTCGTTGCGCACCAACGCCGATATTCTGGCGCAGTTTTCGTTATTTCCAACCAGCTTAACGCTGGATAACTACATCAAGATCTTCACCGACCAGTCGTGGTATTCGGGTTATATCAACTCGTTCATGTACGTCAGCATGAACACGATAATCTCGTTACTGGTGGCGCTGCCGGCTGCGTACGCGTTCTCGCGTTACCGTTTTCTCGGCGACAAGCACATGTTCTTTTGGCTACTGACAAATCGCATGGCGCCGGCGGCCGTGTTCTTGCTGCCGTTCTTCCAGCTGTATTCGACGTTCGGGCTGATCGATACGCACATCGCGGTTGCGTTGGCACACACACTGTTCAATGTTCCGCTCGCGGTATGGATCTTGGAAGGCTTCATGTCGGGCGTGCCGCGCGAGATCGACGAGACCGCGTACATCGACGGCTATTCCTTTCCAAAATTCTTCTTGACCGTGTTCATTCCGCTGATTCGCGCCGGAGTCGGCGTGACGGCCTTTTTCTGCTTCATGTTTTCCTGGGTCGAGCTGTTGCTCGCGCGCACGCTGACAGTGACCGAGGCCAAACCGATCGCCGCCGTGATGACGCGCACGGTGAGTGCGAGCGGACTCGATTGGGGGCTGCTCGCAGCCGCCGGCATTCTCACGATCGTGCCCGGTGCGTTGGTGATTTATTTCGTGCGCAATTACATGGCCAAGGGTTTTGCCTTGGGGCGCGTATGAACGGAGCAGCGTCATGAAACTCGACTGGATGGCGTGGACGACACCGACAGCGACGTTTTTCGTGGTGATCGCGCTGATGCTGATCGCCATGACGTTTTGGCAGATCCTCGCGCCGAGCCCGGAGCGCCGCGGTTTCTTGCCGATCCCAACAACGCCAGGCGACCGCCTATTTATCGGATTGCTCGGCAGCGGCTATCTGCATCTCGCTTGGCTCGGCCTGACCGGACTGAGTATTTGGATTGCCCTTGTCATTTCCATCGTCTGGTTGGCCATCGTCATGCGCTGGGGGTGAGCCGGAGTTTTCGCGAATGCACTTGCTGTACAGGGATGTACGAATGCCGCGAGCGCAGGATGCGCAGGAGCGGCGCAACGTGCATTCGCGCCGGCGAACGCCCGGCCACGGAAGGCCGGGCCGGGGTTCAACGAAGTCGAAACGCCGCGCCAGGACGGCAGGCAGAAGCGGGCAGAATCGGGAAAGCGCATCAAAGGGAGTTTTCGCGAATGCACTCAATAGAGATGCTTTCGTCGTAGCAAATGTCTTTAAACCGCGTCGTCAGGTGCGAGGCCTTCACATCGACGACACGAGCCGGGTAGCCGGCGTGATATCGAAGGCCCAAACGGAGGAACGGAGATGAATAGCACTATAAGCAGCAAAAAGTTCCTGAGTACCTTCTTGAGCTGCGCCCTAACGTTCTCGCTGACCGCCTTCGCGGGCGCAGCGAGCGCCGATACGGCGGCAGCCAAGAAGTGGGTCGATAAGGAGTTTCAGCCATCGACCTTGTCCAAAGCAGAGCAAATGAAGGAAATGGAGTGGTTTATCAACGCGGCCAAGCCTTTCAAGGGTATGCACATCAAGGTCGTGTCTGAAACCATTCCAACACATGAGTACGAGTCGAAAGTCCTGGCTAAGGCGTTTGAGGAAATCACCGGGATCAAGGTTACGCACGACCTCATTCAAGAGGGCGACGTGATCGAGAAAATTCAGACGCAGTTCCAAACCGGGAAGAACCTGTACGACGCCTGGATTAACGATTCGGACTTGATCGGTACGCATATCCGCTATCCCTACGTCGTGAATTTGACGGACTGGATGGCGGGCGAAGGCAAGGCGGTAACCTTGCCGACACTCGATATCAAGGACTTTATCGGCAAAGAGTTTACGACCGGTACCGACGGCAAGCTTTATCAATTGCCGGACCAACAATTCGCCAATCTTTACTGGTTCCGCAAGGACTGGTTCGATCGTAAAGACCTGCAAGACAAGTTCAAGGCGAAGTACGGCTACGACTTGGGCGTTCCGGTCAATTGGTCCGCCTACGAGGACATCGCCGATTTCTTTTCAAACGATGTAAAGGAAATCGACGGTAAGGCGATCTACGGCCATATGGACTACGGCAAGAAGGCGCCCGACCTCGGTTGGCGTTTCACCGATGCCTGGCTGTCGATGGCCGGTGCTGGCGATAAAGGCCTACCGAACGGCAAGCCGGTCGACGAGTGGGGTATCCGCGTCGAAGGCTGTCGCCCGGTCGGTGCCAGTGTCAGCCGCGGTGGCGACACCAACGGTCCTGCCGCCAAGTACGCGCTGCGTAAGTACATGGAGTGGTTGCGCAAGTACGCGCCGCCCGGTGCGCTCGGCATGGACTTCTATCAATCCTTACCGAGCTTGGCGAAGGGCAACGTCGCGCAACAGATCTTCTGGTACACGGCGTTTACTGCCTCGTTGGTCGAGCCGAAGAGCAAAGGCAACAATACGGTCGACGACAAGGGCGCGCCGCTTTGGCGCATGGCGCCCTCGCCGCATGGCCCGTATTGGGAGCAAGGCCAGAAGCTCGGCTATCAAGATGCGGGTTCGTGGACGCTCTTGAAGAGCACGCCCGTGGATCGGCGCAAGGCCGCTTGGTTGTTCGCGCAGTTCACGGTGTCGAAGACGGTGGATGTGAAGAAGTCGCACACCGGCCTGACCTTTATTCGGGACAGCACGGTAAAGCATCAGTCGTTTACCGACCGCGCGCCGAAGCTCGGTGGTCTAGTCGAGTTCTATCGTAGCCCAGCGCGTGTGATGTGGACGCCAAGCGGTACCAACGTGCCCGACTATCCGAAGCTTGCCCAGCTGTGGTGGCAGAACATCGGTGAAGCGGTCGCTGGTTCCGTTACTCCGGAAGCGGCAATGGACAATCTTGCCGAAGAGATGGACAAGGTGATGGCGCGTCTCGAGCGCGCTGGCGTGCAAGGCGAGTGTGGACCGAAGCTCAACAAGCCGGTCGCCGAAAGCCAATGGCTTGGAAAGTCGGGTGCACCCAAAGCCAAGCTCGCGAACGAGAAGCCCAAAGGCGAGACCGTGCAGTATGAGAAATTGCTCCAAGCCTGGAAAGAAGGCCGAGCGATGTAAGGTGGCGATAAAGCGCTAAAGCTGTTGCAGTATCTCCTAGTGGTGGTAGCAACTTGGGCGCGGTCTTTTCGACCGCGCCCTTTTTGTTGGCAACTTCCGTTTCTATCGACGGATGAACGTGTGGAGGATCGGCGATGAGCAATTTCTTTGCCCCCGCAGTGGTGCTGACATCGTGGTTGCGCCTTCGTACCAGCGTCGGCCTTTTGGTCGGGCTGCTATTGCTCGCGCAACTCGCGTCGATTTGGCTTGGTGTCGACGCTGACAACCTTTCCGCGTCAACAACCGACACGCTTTGGCGCGGCGTCCTGCTTGTTGTCGTTCTACTTACGATTTACGTGCTCGCCGGACTCGCGTTAGCTCACAACCGCAGTTTGGATTATCTCAGTACCGCGCTTGAGCGAATTGCGAGCGGTAATCTTTCCGAAGGCACGGCCGTGCGCGCGCGTTTGCACGCCGCCACGTCGGAGACGGATCGAATCCTGGGCGCGCTTGCGCAAATGTGCGCGAACTTGGTCCAAATCGTCAATCAAGTTCGCGCCGGCGCTGATCATATCGCCAACGGCTCGCATCAGATTGCTGCCGGCTACACCGACCTGTCGCAACGCACCGAAGAGCAAGCGTCCACGCTCGAGGAAACGGCCGCGAGCATGGAGGAACTTTCCGCCACGGTTAAGCAGAACGAGCACAATTGTCGCGAAGCCGACGCGAGCGCGGAAGAAGCGGGCGCACGCGCCGAGGAGGTGGTGAGTTCCATGCGCGGCGTCTCCGGCACCATGACGCGCATCGAGGCAAACTCGCGCAAGATGTCCGAGATCATAGGGTTGATCGAAGGCATCGCGTTTCAAACGAACATTCTCGCGTTGAACGCTGCTGTCGAGGCGGCGCGCGCCGGGGAGCACGGCCGAGGCTTTACGGTTGTGGCGTCCGAAGTGCGGAGCCTGGCGCAGCGTAGCGCCCAAGCGTCCGAAGAGATAAAAGCGTTGATTCAGGTGTCCACCAAGGACGTCGTCGACGGCGCCGAGCTGGTTACGCGTGCCGAACACGCGGTTGCGCGCGCGGTCGCCGCGGTGCGCGACGTGTCGGCGCGCATCGGCTCGATCGCAACCGCGTCGGCGGAACAGAGTGCGGGGGTCGATGGGATCGGCAAGGCGGTTACGCAACTGGAGCACGTGACGCAGCAAAACGCGGCGCTGGTGGAAGAAGGTGTCGCCGCCTCGACCGCCTTCGCGCGCGAAGCCGCTGGACTCATCGATGCGGTCGGTGCTTTTAAGCTCGACCGTGTGGCCGAGCGCGACCAAGCCGTCGCGTTGGTCAAACGCGGTGTCGAGCACGTTCGCGTTGTCGGTGCCGAGCAGGCGCTCCAGGACTTTCACAACCCCAAGGGCGGATTCGTCGAGGGCGAGGGTTATATTTATGCCTTTAATCGCGGCGGTGTTTTGTTAGCCTCCCCGTTTCGTCCGGATCTTCTCGGTGTGGATCAATCCGAACACGTCGATCACGACGGCAAGAAGTATGTGCGCGAGATTCTGCGCATTGCGCATACCATGGGTAAGGGATGGTGTGACTATCGCTCGACCAATCCGGTGACGCACCGGCCGGACGCCAAGTCCGCCTATATCGAGAGTGCGGACGATCTCATTATCGGTTGCGGGATTTATAGCGGCGCATCGGAACCGAACACGGATCGCCGATCGTCCGTGCAGGTTGCGAGCGCGAGTTAGGGGCTCGGCGCTTCCGTCGGTAAGTGGTTAGACTATGGCGCTAACGCAAGAACGATTGATTGGACCGAGTAGTACCGTTCACGAGTTGCGGAGTCCGAGCCATGAAATACATCTTGGCATTTGATCAAGGTACCACCAGTTCGCGCGCCATCGTTTTCGACGGTCAGGGTGAAATCGTCGCCAGCGCACAGCAGGAATTTCGCCAGATATTTCCCGCGCCGGGTTGGGTCGAGCACGATCCGATGGAGATTTGGGAATCGCAACTGCGCGTAGCGCGACAGGCGATCGCGCAAGCCGATATCGACGTCAAATATATCGCGGCCGTCGGCATCACCAACCAACGTGAAACGACCGTGGTCTGGGAGCGCGCGACCGGCAAGCCGATTTGCAATGCCATCGTCTGGCAGGATCGCCGCACCGCGGATTTTTGCGACGCACTCAAGGCGCGCGGTCTCGAGGAGACGTTTCGCGCGAAGACCGGGTTGCTGCTCGATCCGTATTTTTCCGGCACTAAGTTAAATTGGATTCTGAAAAACGTCCCGAACGCCCGCGCCCGCGCCGAGCGCGGTGAGCTTGCCTTCGGTACCGTCGATACCTGGCTAATGTGGAACCTAACCGGTGGGCGATTACACGCCACCGATGTCACCAACGCCGCACGCACTTTGCTATTCGATATTCGCCGCAACCGCTGGGACGACGAGCTGCTCGGTATTCTCGACATTCCAAGGCAAATGTTGCCGCAGGTGCTGCCGTCCAGTCATCGCTATGGCGCAACCGACGCGGCGCTGTTTGGCGTGCCGATACTGATCGGCGGCGTCGCCGGCGATCAGCAAGCGGCGTTGTTCGGGCAGGCTTGTCACCAACCGGGCATGGCCAAGAGTACCTACGGTACCGGATGCTTTATGTTGATTCAGACCGGTGCGCAGCCACGCGCATCAAGTCACGGGCTGATTACCACTGCCGCCGCGCAACTCTCCACCGATGAACCGCGATTTGCTCTGGAAGGTAGCATCTTCGTAAGCGGTGCCGTGGTGCAGTGGTTGCGCGATGGGCTTGGAATCATCGAGCGCTCGGCCGATGTCGAAGCGCTTGCGCGTTCCGTGCCCGATAGCGGCGGCGTCTATTTTGTGCCGGCGTTTACCGGGCTCGGCGCGCCGTATTGGGATCCGTACGCGCGCGCGGGAATATTTGGCTTAACGCGCGGATCGACCGCCGCGCATATCGCGCGCGCGGCGATCGAGTCGATCGCCTATCAGGTCGCGGACCTGGCGAGCGCGATGGAAGCGGACGCTGGCCAGCCACTTACCGAACTGCGCGTCGATGGCGGCGCCGCCGCAAACGATTTGTTGCTGCAATTTCAAGCCGACCTGCTGGGCGTGCCGGTGGTACGTCCGCACATTCTCGAAACGACCGCGCTCGGTGCGGCCTATCTCGCCGGGCTCGCCGCGAAGTGCTGGTCCGGAATCGCCGACATTGCCGCTCGCTGGAAGGCCGAGCACGTGTTCACGCCCGCATTGAGTCGAGACCGGGCGCGCGAGTTGCTTGGCAACTGGCGCCGCGCGGTTGAGCGGGTGCGCGGCTAGTTCGTTTCAGGGTGCCACACCTGCTGGCAACGGAGCGATCTTGGCGAGACAACAGGTTTAACAGTACGCGCCATGTTGCTGTTTTAGCATTACTCTCGGTCCGACGACATATCGGCGACCAGGGGAGCGGGATGAAACCGTGAGAATCCACGGGAAAGTGCGGCTATATTTCTGGCTTAGCCAGCTGCGCGCGGACGCGCTAAAGTTTACGTTTTGATGTCGATAGTGTCCCGCGGTTGAACGCTGCCTGCGAGGCTTCTGCCCGATGAATCACGAAGGTATGGGCTTGTTGAATTTCGAACGGTGCCATCGCGCTTCTTATCGATGGCGTTGCCGCGGCGAGCTGCAACGGTTGCCGAGATTCCAATCATGATTTCCCCTGCGCCGCGGTCCGCCGGTAAATCTCCCGTGAAATCGGCGTGGCGCACTCGGTTGCACGCGGTAACCGAACGATTCCAAACCGCACGGCAAGACGCACCCGCCCGCGAACAAGGACAGGCGGTGTTTCGCGTGGTTGTCGTGTTTTGCTTGCTCGGTTACTTTGGCTACAGTTTTTCCCCTATCGATTTCACCGGCGGTCCGCCGAATTGGTTGAGCTATCTCGCCGGCTACTTCGTCTTGTCGCTCGGCCTAATCGGGCTCGCCTACCGTCAGCCGCGCGTGTCCGCGGTGCGCCGTACGATTGCCAATGTCGCGGATATTTTCACGATCACGTATCTGATGATCATCACCGGGACGCCCGGTATTCCGTTGTTCATGTTGTACCTCTGGGCCACGCTCGGCAGCGGCTTTCGTTTTGGCCTCGGCGCATTGTTCGTGAGTGCGTTGCTGAGCTGGTTCGGGTTTGCCGCGGTCGTGGCCTTTTCCCCCGAGTGGCAGGCGCTGGTGACGGTTTCGATCGCGATCGCGATTACCCTGGTGGTGTTGCCGGCGCACGCGGCGCATCTCATTCATTTGCGCGACACCGCGACCCAGCGTGCGGAGGAAGCGAATGCCGCCAAGAGTCGTTTCCTGGCGCGCATGAGCCATGAGCTGCGCACCCCACTGAACGGCATCATGGGAACGGTGGAGCTCTTGGGGGCAAACAAACGTTTGTCGCGCGAGGATCGTTCGCTCTTGGACGTAATTCGCGAATCGGTCAACGTATCGCTGCGCCAGATCGACAACGTGCTCGACTTCAGCAAGATCGAAGCCGGCAAGCTAATCGTGGAGCATGTGTCGTTCGATCTGCACGAGCTGCTCAATCGGGCGGTACGCATTATGCGAGGTATTGCCTTAGAGAAGAATCTGCGCTTGATGTTGCGTATCGATCCGGCGATTCCGCCGTCGCTAATCGGCGACCCGCACCACTTGAACGAGGTCTTGCTCAATCTGTTGTCTAACGCGATTAAGTTTACCGAGCGCGGATTTGTGTCGGCCGAAGCCCATTTGGATCATCGCGATGATGCGTCGGCGGTCGTGCGCTTTGAAGTGCACGATACCGGCATCGGTATCGAGGCCGAATCGTTGCAGCGCATCTTCGAGGCGTTCTCGCAAGAAGATACCGCGACTACGCGGCGCTACGGCGGCACTGGACTCGGTACTACCATTTCCAAACAGTTGGTGGAATTGATGGGCGGGCAGCTGCAAGTGGCAAGCACCAAAGGCAGCGGCAGTACTTTTTTCGCGTCCATTAGCTTTCCCCGCGCGCTGCCGACGCGGGCGTTGGCGACACCGCTGACCGGCATGCGCGTGATGCTGGTGTCGGAAAAATCGGCGTTGCGCGATTTTCTAGCGACGTCGATTGCCGAATTCGGCGCCGCGCTGGTTACGGTACCGTCCGTGGCCGAAGCGACCGGCGTGCTCGGTCGCGCAATTCGCATGAACAATTCGTTCCACGCCGTGCTGGTGGACCACGCCGCCGCGTTTTCGAGCAGCAGCGTCCACCGCGCCGACGACTTTTTGGAAAAAGCCTGGCTTTCGTTTACGCCGAGTTTTCTCATTGGCGCGACAACCGCTGATGCGGCGCAGTTGCGCCAATGGGGTTACACCTGGTCGCTACCGTACGATGTGCCGCACGCGGTACTGTTCAACGCATTGCGTACCAGCAGTTTGTACGACCACGCGGTGGAGCGCGGTGTCATTCAAGTCGAACCCTGGGCATGGGGACAGCCCGGCAGACTGCGAACTCGACTGCTGATCGCCGATGACAATCGCACCAACCTTATGATTTTGCGCAAGGTGCTGGAGTCCGCAAGCTACGATGTGGATGCGGCCGAGGACGGCGAGCAGGCGTTGGCGATGATGCTGAAAGATCGCTACAAAGCCGTCATTCTCGATATGCACATGCCCGGTCTCGATGGTGTCGAGGTTGTTCGCCAATATCGAATGTTGCGGCGCGGCGCGCGCGTTCCGATCGTCATGCTGACCGCGAACGCCACGGTTGACGCCAAGCTCGCGTCGGCTGAATCCGGTGCCGACGCCTACCTGACCAAGCCCGCGACCGCCGCCACCATTATCGGCACGGTCGAGAAATTGCTGGCCGAAACGGAAGTCTACGATCTCGTGCGCCGGCGCGGCGACGACAGCGAAGCTTTTGCGCAAGCACCGATTCTGGATCGGGAAGTCATCCGCGAGCTGGACCGTCTATACGACGATCCAAGCGGCATCGCCGGAATCGTTGTCGAATTCGAGCGCGAAAGCCGGCGTCTATTGGCGCAACTTAGCGGCGCGATTTCGAAGAAGAACCACGCGGCATTTTGCGATGCGACGCACGCGCTCAAGGGTAACGGTGCGAATGTCGGGGCACTGCGCCTGGTGCAGACCTGTCAAGAACTGGAGAGCCAGGGCTTGCTCGATTTTCGTCGCGACGGGCGGCACATGTTGCAGCGTTTGGAGGCCGAGCTCGACGAAACCCTAGCGGCGCTGAGCGAACTCACTACGGTCCACGGCGCCGGTCCGGCACAGGGCTCGGATCTACCCTGAAGTACTGTTGCGTAACCTGCTACTTTTGCGATTCTGAAACGGGCGCGGTTACCGCGGAATTTTTTTCGGTGATCGTGTCGCCACCGTAGCGCAGTCGGTACCAAAGTATCCCGAGAATTTCGTGTAGGGCGAGATCGCTCAAGGTCAGACCGTGGCTGGTCGGCAAGAAATCGAGCAAGGTATCAACGCCACCGCCGCCGGCGAAGCCCGTGGGCGCCATGATCGTTTTGATACCCGCTTGGCGAAAGGCCCACAGCGAGCGCGGCATGTGCCAGGCATCCGTGACCAGCCATACGGTTTTTCTTCCCGCCGCATCCAAAATCGGGCGCGAATAAAGCGCGTTTTCGAACGTCGTGCGTGATCGGTTCTCGATCCAGTCGGCGGTAGCCTGAAAGTCTCGCACCAGTGTCTGGCGCATTAACTCCGCTTCCGGCACGCCGTCGCCGAATACCGAACCACCGCTGACGAGGATTGGCATGCCGGTGGCGCGCTGTAGGCGCGCCGCGTAGCGCAGACGTTCGAGCGTAAATTTGCTGACGGTGTCGCCGCCGTACTGCGGTTGATCGGCTTCGCGACCGCCGCCAAGCACGACAATCGCATCGGTGCTGCCGGTCCGTATGTCTTCGACCGTCGGTGCCGCGATCACGGATTGCTCCAGCGCGCCGAGCAGCGCATGACCCGTGATCGGTAAACTCAATACGTACAACACCGCGACGCTAAGCCAGAGCAGGACCGTGCCGATTCGCCGCCAGCGTCGCTGCAGCACTAACCCGAGCAGCGCGAGCAGAACGATAACGGCGGGCGGTGTGAGCAAAATGCCCACCGCCTTCGTGAGGATCAGCATTGAGCCGATAGTTGAGGAATAAATTTTTCAGCTACCGGCGAAGCGGTCGATGGATCGACCGCCATTTTTCGAACGCGCCAGTGTTTGAAAAATGGAGCGCGCTGCGGACATGCGCCGCGGCGCAGCGAGCTGAAAAAGGCCAGGACAGTCTTTTTCAGCATATTTTCAGAAGGCGCCGTGCGCCTGTTGCTCCGCGTGGTACGAGGAACGCACCATCGGGCCGCTCGCGACGTTGGCGAACCCGAGTTCGCGACCGAGCCGCGCGAACGCTTCGAACTGCGCCGGCGCGACGAAGCGCTCGACCGGCAAATGATCGCGGCTCGGCTGCAAATACTGACCGATTGTCAGCATGTCGCAGCCGGCGTCGCGCAGGTCGCGCATTACCGTCGCGATTTCGTCGTCGGTCTCGCCGAGCCCGACCATGAGGCCGGATTTGGTCGGTACCGCGGGATAGCGCGCCTTGAACTGGCGCAGCAGTTCGAGCGAATGTTGATAGTCGGAACCCGGGCGCGCCGCTTGGTACAGGCGCGGCACCGTTTCCAAATTGTGGTTGAACACATCGGGCAACGCTGGCGCGAAGGTGTCGAGCGCGACCGCGAGCCGCCCGCGAAAGTCGGGAACCAGAATTTCAATCGATGTCTGCGGCGTGTGTTGGCGGACGGCTTCGATGCAGGCGACAAAATGCGCGGCGCCGCCGTCGCGCAGATCGTCGCGATCGACCGAGGTGATCACCACGAATTTGAGTTTCATCGCGGCGAGGGCGCGCGCGAGATTTTCGGGTTCCTGCGGATCGAGTGGATTCGGGCGCCCGTGGGCGACGTCGCAAAACGGACAGCGCCGCGTGCACAGCCGGCCCATGATCATGAAGGTTGCCGTGCCGTGCGCGAAGCACTCGCCGATGTTCGGGCACGAGGCTTCCTCGCATACGGTGTTCAATCGGTGCGAACGTAACAAGGCCTTGAGGCGACCGACTTGCGGATGCGTCGGTGAGCGCGCCCGTATCCACGCGGGTTTCTTGAGCGGTTCCTTGCGCTCGATCTTGATCGGGATACGCGCGGTTTTCGCGGCGCCTTTCCCGTCGCGGACCGCGTCAGCGTCTGGCGTCGAGCCGGAGTGGGACATCTGTTAGGTTCATCGAGGGTATCGAGACGTCAGTATACGCCAACCGCCGCTGCACCTGTGCGAGCAGGCGCTC
>Ga0154757_1088_pt3 | contig 14704 bp, 16 predicted proteins | sample Rifle2008BG16ft_FD_105765 | JGI IMG/M metagenome (GOLD analysis project Ga0154757, IMG submission 105765) | Candidatus Muproteobacteria bacterium RBG_16_60_9 | reverse complement strand
TCCCTATTTGCCGATGAGGAGAAGAAAGTGACCGACTTAAGCGTACTGAAGGGCGGCTGTCATTGCGGACGGATATCGCTAGCGTTTTCCTCGTCTATCTGTACCGAGGAATTTTCGCCCCGTGCGTGCGACTGTTCCTATTGTGTAAAGCACGGCGCGCAATTTATTTCCGATCGCAACGGGAGTCTCGTTGTGAATGTTAAAGAAGCGGATGCGCTCGGTGAGCATCGATTCGGACATGAGCTGGCGAAGTTCCTGTTCTGCAAATCTTGCGGGACATTCGTGGCAGTCCTATTTGAATGCGATGGTCGTACGTTCGGCTCGGTCAACACTCGGTGCATAGACGCTAGCGTTAAGTTCGGAGAGTCCCAAATTGTTTCTCCTCAGAAGCTAAGCGCAGACCAGAAAAAGGAGCGATGGGCGAAGGTGATGACTCCGGACGTACAAGTGCGCATGTCGGGCGCATAACCCGCTGTTTCAGCCGAACTACGCCGCGCTGGTAAGCTTAAGGTTGGGCACCTAAAGTGAACCGGAGTATCATCACTACCGTTGTGCGAGGAGACAGCCGTGACCGATCCTAAGCTTGTCGTTCAACGCGACCCTGAAATCCTGAGCGGCACACCGGTGTTTACCGGTACCCGCGTGCCCGTTAAGATTCTTTTTGACTACCTGGAGGCTGGCGACAGTCTCGATGTTTTTCTCGATGCGTTTCCATCTGTGACTCGGGAGCAAGCTGTCGCAGCCCTGGAGCTAGCGCGGGAAGTGATCGCGGCCGATGCTCGTGCTGCTTGACGAATCCCTGCCCCGGAAACTTGCCGCTTGAACTTGTCGGGCACACGACGCAAACCGTTCAGAAGCGCGGTTGGTCGGGTCTAAAGAACGGCGAACTGCTTCGAAGGGCGAGCGCTGAATTTGACGTGTTTGTAACAGGTGACCAGAACCTGGAGTTCCAACAAAATACCGCGGGCCTGTCGATTGCGGTGGTCGTGCTGATTGCCGTCAACAGTCGAATTGAAACATTACGCTCCCTCATCCCCGAACTGCTCAAGGCAATCGAAAGCATTGATCCAGGACAACTCATACGTGTGCGAGCCTAGAAAACGCTTCTTGCGCGACGCGCTCAAAACAGCGCGTCGTCTGACTGGCGTCGTTACCGTGCAGCATCTCCCAATACGAGCATGGCTCGCGCGCTTGTTCATCGCTCGGGGCGCGACTCAACGCGCGGCCCGTTAGGGAAGCACAAGCGAGCGTAGCGTGCGCCGTGCCCACGATTAGTTTTTATCCTTTCGCACACCGGCAAACCGGATATCCCGTTGGTTGGGGAAAGTAGTGACCGCGCGCATGGCGCACGCTACTCTAGCCGACCTTGTCCGGAAGGAGGAAGAGACGTGAACAGAGCAATTCCTGCCGAGCCCGCCCACGAGCTACCATTCCGCACATCGATGGAGGCGCGCTGCGAATCGCGGCGGTCCGTACACTCAGGGTGGGGCCTTGTTTTGATTCTCGTCTTCGGTGTCGTTGCCTTGCTCTCGCGTGCCGAGGCGGCAACGCCAGCCCAAACGACCCTCACTATCTGCGCGAACCAGCCGATTCCTGCCGGCTATGTGATAACCGCGTTAAGCACCACGAAAGCATGCGGCGGCGGCTTGGCCGCATGGAACACGATGACGCTCCGGGCGTATGCCGGTCTGAAATCTCTTACCGCATGCGCGCCGTTGAACGTGCCCTCCGGCTACCTCATCACCGCATTAAGTACGACAAACGCGTGTCGAGGAGGGCAAGGTGCGCTGACCGCCGCGAACACTCTGACGCTCACGGCTTACCAAGGCCTCAAGTCCATAAAGGTGTGTGCGCCATTACGAAACATCCCCGCCGGCTACATCGTGACCGCCCAGGCCGCAACGGCGACCTGCAAAGGCGGCCAAGCCGGTTTGGTGGCATGGAACACCATGACGCTAACCGCGTACGCCGGGCTTGCGTCGTTCAGTGCGTGCATGCCGCTGCCGACCGCTCCACCCGGCTATGTCATCACGGCGCAGACGCGCATACCGACCTGCTCCGGCGCGTCAGGACCAAACGCAGTAACGCTCAAGCGGCTCTAAGTGTTGGCTCGATGTAAAGTAGTGACCGTGCGCACGGCGCACGCTACTTTGCTGCTGTACCGGTTGGTCGACGGTATGAAGCGGATCACGGTGCCGGCGCTGGTCATGACCGGCGACGAAGACGAGCCGTGCCTCGATGCGGCGCCCCTTCTGAGGCGCTCAATCCCGACCGCGGGGCTGGTCGTGTTGCCGCGCTCAGGACACGTGATCGATCTCGAGGAGCCGGAACTCTTCAACCGCACGGTCGCGGACTTTCTTGCGGCCGTGGAAGGTGTGCCGCCAGGCACTCATTAACGAATGCCTATGGTGTTGCTACGCAACGCTTGGTGGGTTACGCAAAAAACGCTAACCCACCCTACAGTGGGCTTAAGTAAGTGCCATTCGGATCAGAGTGAGCTAACCCGCCTTCTCCGAACACGTTAGTCTAAGAACCGCACTTGCCGGTGTCCCGCAACAAGTCGCCTTCGCCCGCCGGCCTCGTGTACCTTCGCTTATCGCGACGCGTGACGGTGCAGTGACGGCGAGGCGCGCCAGTTCTGGTCGGCCGCCGAACGTTCGGCTACCATGGCGCGGGTTTTTTTGCGGAGAAGGAAATTGGCGCGTCTTCAGATAATTCCGGCGCTGCTGGCGGCAGCGGGTTTCGGTGGCACCGCCCTGGCCGATTCGATCGACATCAATCTGAACGACCACAGCGTACAGGCGACGTACGCCTCGAACTGGCGTGCTGCGGATTTCAGCGTCGGCGTGGTATCGAACCGCGACACGCATGATTGGGTGGCGAGTGCCGGACTGCTCGCGCTCGGTACCAGGCAAGCCGCGACGCGCACAGAAGTGGCCGTGGGCGGGAAAGTCTATCTCGTCTCCGTCGGTAACAGCGACCTCAGGGCGCTTGGGCTCGGCGGGGCGGTGCGCGTGTTCCCGCGCAACGGCCCGATCGGTATCGGGGGATATGCTTTCTACGCACCGGACATCGTGACCGGCGGCGACGGGAAGAGCTTTTGGGAAGCCGGGGCGCACGTCGATTTTGAAGTGGTGAAGAACACCGCCGACTTCTATGTCGGTTATCGCAAATTTCGCGCGGAGCTTAACGACGGCTCGCACGTCACCGTGGATTCGGGCGGTCACGTCGGGGTAAGGATCAGCTTTTAGCGGCTGCCGATGATGAGAAGAAAGTGGCTGACGTGAACGTGCTGCGGGGCGGCTGTCATTGTGGGCGGATAACGTTGGCGTTTTCTTCGTCGATCCGTCCAGAAGAATTTTCGCCGCGTGCGTGCGACTGTTCGTTTTGTGTAAAGCACGGTGCGCAATACATTTCCGATCGCAACGGTAGTTTGGTTGTAGACATAAAGGAGGCGGATGCACTCGGTGAGCATCGATTCGGACACAATCTGGCGAAATTCCTGTTCTGCCAATTCTGCGGGACATTCGTTGCAGTCCTCTTTGAAACCGATGGCAAAATATTCGGCTCGGTCAACACTCGGTGCTTCGAGGCAGGTGTTAAGTTCGGCGATCCCCAGACCGTCTCACCTCAGAAATTGAACGCCGACCAGAAAAAGGAACGCTGGGCCAAGGTTATGACGCCGGACGTGCAAGTGAACATTTCTGGTACCTAACTCGCCAACCGACCGGTCGCGGTCGGTTTCACCATCGAATAGCACTTAAGCTCTAGTACCAATGCGCTTCGGCGCGCGTTGCCTACGGTCGTATTCTCCGGCGGACAACGATTTCCCGTTCCGCGCATTAGCACATCTGGTTGATTCATTGCCTCCGCGAGCATCGTCACACTCCGTACGTCGATCGAAATATTTTCGCGATGCCCATGACAGGAGACAGTGACATGCAGACTTTGCTTACAGTGATAGTGACTTGGCTTTCCTTCAATTTCGCGTTGCCGGCAAACTTCGATCATCCGCGGATCGAACTGGTCCCGCCGACACAGATGACGGCGGTGCGTTCGCAGGCCGCATCGTCGAGCCCGTCAGGGAGTGTCGCGAATGGACTCGGTCACACCGGGCACGATATCGAAGCGTTTTACGACGATACGAGCCGGACCATTTACCTGAAGGAGGGTTGGACCGGCGCCAAGCCCGCGGAACTCTCGGTGCTCGTGCACGAGATGGTCCATCACTTACAAAACACGGCCGGCTTGAAATATGAGTGTGCCGAGGCGCGGGAAAAACCCGCCTACGATGCACAGAAAAAATGGCTCGCGCTGTTCGGCCGCAATCTGGAAAAGGATTTTAAACTCGATCCGTTCACGCTACTGGTACGGACGCGATGCATGTGAGGTACGGGAACGGCCGCAGCGGCGTGTCGAATGAGTGTCCTCGATTCGGATTTTGGCGCGCTTCGCTAGCGCGCCCGTTTGAATGCGCTGCGCTCGGCGCAGCGCTTGCTCCAGGCGGCCAGGCGGGGGTGACGGTCGAGTTTGAGTCCGAACATCGTGCCCATGATCAGCCAGCTCGCGGCAGCAACGTCGACTAGCGAAAAGGCGTCGAGCAGATAGTCGCGACCTTCGAGCCGCGACTCGAGCGCATCCAGGTTGCGGTTGAACTGTGACAGGCTGTACTCGGCTGCTGCCCGGCTCCGATCCTCGGGCGCGTAGGAGACCGGCGTGTCGAGTCCGTGGTACAGGTACTGCATCATATAAGGTCCGAGTTCGGCCGTGGCCCACACCGCCCAAGATTCCGCATCGGCGCGAGCTTGGCCGCCACCGGCCGGCCACAGATTCTTCTCGACGCCGTACTTGTTACCGAGGTGCAGCAGGATGGCTGCGGATTCGAAGAAGCGCTGGTCGCCGTCGACAAGTGCCGGCACCTTACCGTGCGGATTCACCGCCAGGTACTTCGATGAACGGTTTTCTTGTTTTTTCGGATCGAGCTCGACGTATTCGTAGGGCGTGCCCAGTTCCTCAAGCGCCCATGCAACGCGCGTACCCGAACTTCGCGGCCAGGAATAAAGCTTAATCGCCACACCCACCTCCGCAGTTGCGCCGCCATCATAGACCCGCGCCGGTACGCTGCCTAGGCGCGGCGATCGGCGCGCGTCGCTCTGCGCGCGATGTCGGTGCTCGGTCGCGCGGCCATCCGATCACGCCGAGAGACCGCCGCGCTATTCGTCTTCGGTACGCGCCGGATCCGCGGGCGGTAAAACTTCCTTGAATTCCGGAAGCGTCTTCCACGCCGGAATGGGTGGGGCGACTCCCTCGACCGGGACATACGGCGAGCGTTCGACTAATTGCATGCGGTGAATGTAGCGCGGACAGTTTGGAAATATGTGTTGCGCTTGCACCCGCACGATCGCCTGTGCCCCCGTTACCGACGACAGCAACGGATCCTCGGTGTCGACGCTTGCGGTTCCGTTTACCCGAAGGCGTTGCGGTTTCTCGAAATTCAAGAACAGCAAACCCACACGTGGATTGGACCGGATGTTGCCAAGACTCTTGAACATTCCGTTACCGTCGTAGCTTGGAAAAGCGAGCGTTGAATCGTCGAGCACACGCACAAAGCCCGGTGCCCCGCCTTTGTACGAGCAGTCGGGGTAGCCTTCGGCATCCGCGGTCGCGAGAAAGAACAGGCTCTGGCGCGCGATGAACGCGCGGTCTTCTTCGGTGAAGCGTGTTCGCACGAGCCTCTCGACCAATCGATCTGCCAGGCGACGTGTGTCGAATTGGTCTTGCAGCTCTCGGCTGCGCACGTGGTACAAGGGGGGAACATTCATGGCATCTCCTATTGAAGATTTTACCGAACCGTATCAAATACAACGCACTCGCTGCGGTGCCGAAGTCGGTTCGACTGAACGCAACAGCAGGGGTCACCAGGAACGTTACTACGATCGGGATCGATTTAGCAAAGCGCTATCAGGTTGTTAAAAACTCCATTCGCAGCAAGCGCCAGCGAGCCGTCGAAGCGTGTTGCAGCGTTTGGCGAAATTGCGGAGTTCCGCACTCGCTTCGACCGTTCGGCAAGCTTACGGCTCAGCACGAACGGAACGCCGCTTTAAAAGTTTTTCAGCAGCCCACCAAACCCAAAAAATATAGCTCCGTGGCGTCGTGGTGCGCGCGAACTACACTAAGCGCATGGCCATCGCCGCAATTCGCACAAAGGCGGCAAAATTAACCTGCGCTATCAGCTGATCGCCCACATCAGCGACGGCCGCAAAATCACGGTCGGCACCGATATCCCCGGTCGCGCGCTGGCGGACCATCTGGCGCAGCGCGTGCGCGAGGCGTGCGGACTGCGCGGGTAGGCGCGATCTGTCCTATCGTTCGTTCCCCGTCGTCATGCGATCGTCTATCAAGCCATGGAATCCGTCGGCCGAAGATGTAAACAACCAACCCAAATGCACGCCGCATTTGCCGCAGTCGGCGATGCGCCAGGCATAGCCCGGAAACCAGGTGAACTCGGTTGTCACGGCGCCAATGGCAATACAGCCGGGAGCGTCGCGATAGCAGCCGATGTGAAATTTGAGACCGTGGGGGTTGGTGAAGCAGTGTGCGTGCGCGCCGTTCATCGCGATCTGTTGGCTCCGATGGGTAATCGTGTGGCGGCAACGGACACAAAAAAGACGTTGCTCGCGCGCGGCGGTGCGATCGGTTTGGCGCGAGGAGTGTGCTCGGCGCTGGGTCTCGCGCTGCGAATCGAAGAAAAGTAGTGGCGTGATCAGTAGTTCCATCGGCGCATGATCTGAAATCGGACGCCGCAACGACGCGTCGCGATGATTCGCAGTATACGAGTTCGGCCCGGTGGCGCAATTTGGCCGCGCGGCCGCGGATATTTTTCGATAGACTGTGCCCAATTTCGGGCGCATGAAAACTTCCCTCGCAGAATTCATTCGAGATACCGACACCGGCCGCGAGGCTGACGCCATTCTGCGCGCCTGCGTGCATTGCGGTTTTTGCAACGCCACCTGCCCGACGTACCAGTTGCTCGGCGACGAGCTCGACGGCCCGCGCGGGCGAATTTATTTAATCAAGCAAGTGCTGGAAGGGCACGTTCCAACGGCGGCAACTCGGCTACATCTCGATCGCTGCCTCACCTGTCGCAACTGCGAAACGACCTGTCCGTCGGGCGTACGCTACGGACGGTTGGCCGACATTGGGCGCGAGCTGGTCGAGCAACAAGCGCCGCCGCGTAGATTTTTGGAGCGAAAAGCCCGCGAGCTACTTCGAACGACCCTGCTAAACGCCGATCGGTTTTCGAGGTTGATTAGGATCGGGCGGCGTTTGCGTCCGTTCCTACCGGGGTCGTTCAAGCGCGGCATTCCCGCGCTGCGATCCGATACCTCGTGGCCGGTGCCGCGACATAAACGGCGGATGTTAGTGCTGGCGGGCTGCGTGCAGCCGGCGATTGCGCCGAATATCAACGCCGCCGCCGCACGCGTGTTGGACCGCTTGGGCATCAGCTTGATCGTCGCGCCTGAAAGCGGGTGCTGCGGTGCCGTCAGCCAACACACATCGGCGCCGGCTGACGCGCTTAACTTCGCACGGCGCAACATCGACGCCTGGTGGCTGCACCTCGATGCCGGTGTCGAGGCGATCGTCATGACCGCCAGCGGTTGCGGCGTGCAGGTGAAGGAGTACGGCTACTATTTGCGCAACGATCCGGCGTACGCCGCCAAGGCCGAGCGCGTCGCGGCAGCCGTGCGCGACATCGCCGAGATTTTGCGCAACGAAAACCTCGCGAAACTCAAACCATCCGCGCCGGCGAAGATCGCGTTCCAGTCTCCCTGCACGTTGCAGCATGGTCAGAAGCTCGGCGGTGTTGTCGAAGAAATTTTGCAGAAAGTCGGTTTCGCATTGACTGCGGTACCCGACGGTCATCTGTGTTGCGGTTCGGCCGGGACGTATTCGATTCTGCATCCTATTTTGTCGCGACGTCTGCGACGAAATAAATTGGACGCGCTCACGCAAAATCGGCCGAACGTAATCGCCACCGCCAATATCGGTTGCCTGACGCATCTGCAAGCCAGCACCGATTTGCCGGTACGTCACTGGATCGAGCTGCTCGCGGATTGAGAGACTTCGGACGCTCCGTCAAGCTGCTGGCCCCCACCCTAACCCTCCCCCGCAAGCGGGGGGCGAAGCGGGGATCTCGCAAGTGCACTTAACGTGCACTTGCGCCGCTAAGCGGGCGCGCCCGAATTTGCGCGCCCTGGGCGGGAATAGAATGGGTGGGGGAGCGGCGAGAGCCGTTTCTAAGGGTTTAAGTCACAGTCACTCGCATGAAAGTTCTTGTTCTCGGTAGCGGCGTCATCGGTGTCACCACGGCTTGGTACCTCCATGAAGCCGGGCACGACGTCACCGTCGTCGATCGCCAGCCGGAGCCGGGCATGGAGACGAGCTTCGCCAACGGCGGCCAGATTTCCTGGAGCAGCGCCACCCCTTGGGCCGCGCCCGGTATTCCGCTGACCGCGCTCAAGTGGTTGCTCAAACCGCACTCGCCGCTGGTGCTGCGACCGCGATTCGATCCGCGATTGTGGGTCTGGCTCTTGCGAATGCTGCGCAATTGCACGGCGCAGCGCTTCGCGCGCAATCGCGGCCGCCTGCTGCGGCTGGCGCGCTACAGCCACGAATGTCTGACGGCACTGCGTGAACGTACGGGAATCGATTACGATCGAAGCGCGCGCGGGCTGCTCACGCTTTTTCGAGACCGGCGTAGTTTCGACGAAAGCAAACGCGACAGCGACTTGCTGAAGCGGTTCGACGTCCCGTTTCAAATCCTCGATCCCGCGGGTTGTGTCGCCTTGGAGCCGGCGCTCGGGCAAGCGCGTGGAAAACTGGTGGGCGGTATGCATTTCCCCGCTGACGAAGCCGGCGACTGCCACAAGTTTACTATCGCACTCGCGCAGCGAGCCAGCGAAGGCGGCGTTCGATTCATCGCCTCGACATCGATCGAACGCATCATTGCAAACGGTGAGCGCGTCGAGAAGGTCGTCACCAGCTCGGGCGAACTGACCGCCGACCTGTACGTATTGGCCTGTGGCAGTTACACGCCGCTGCTACTGCGCCCGCTCGGGATCCGGCTGCCGGTGTATCCGGTGAAGGGGTACTCGATGACGCTCGCATTGACGCAGTCGGCGCCGTTGCCGCGTGGCACGTTGAGCGACGAGACCTACAAGATTGTCATCACGCGTCTCGGCGACCGGCTGCGCGTTGCCGGGACCGCCGAGCTTGCCGGCTACGATTTAAGATTGCGCCCGTATCGTTTCGCGACCTTGGAGCACGCCGTGCGCGATCTCTTTCCCGGCGTGATGGATGGCGCGCACGCGGAATATTGGTGCGGCCTGCGCCCGATGACGCCGGACAATCCGCCGGTGCTCGGGCGTACGCGCTATTCCAATCTCATGCTCAACACCGGTCACGGCACGCTCGGCTGGACTATGGCTTGCGGATCGGGAAAGGCGCTCGCGTCGCTGATCTCCGGCCGCGAACCGGAAGTTCCAATAGAGGATTACTCGATCGCCCGGTTCGGCTGAATCGATCGCGGCAAAGAACCGCTAGGCCTCACCGCAAAGGCGCAAAGAACGCAAAGGGGGTTCCATCTGAATGGCACTTACTTAAGGCGGTTCCATAATCGATGTAGGGTGGGTTAGGCACGCCGTTTGTGCCGTAACCCACCAAGCGTGCCGCCAGGCACTCGTTAACAAAGGCATATTGTGTTGCTAGGCAACGTTTGGTGGGTTACGCAAAAAACGCTAACCCACCCTACAGTTGGGCTTAAGTAAGTGCCATTCGGGTTCCATCTATTTCGCCTACGTCTTTCTCTGCGCTCTTTGTGCTGTGCAGGATGCACGAATGTCGCGAGCGCATGGATGCGCTGGAGCGACCGCCTTTGCGGTGAATACTCTTCGTTTTCCACTACCACGCCGCCGTATAGCGCCCCGGATTCAGCACGCCATCCGGATCGAACGCCTGTTTTAAATTGTGGTGCAGCTGCAAGAGCGGCGCGGCCAACGGTTGGAACACTTCGGCCGCGCGGTCGCCGCCGCGAAATAATGTTGCATGACCGCCGACGCGCTGCGTCGCGGCCCAAACGTCGGTGCTTGGCGCCGTTGTTCTCAGCCAGCGTTGCGCGCCACCCCAGTCGATCAACCAATCTCCCGGAAGATTGATCGAGGCAGTCGCGGGCGGCACCGACAGGCGCCACAACGGCGCATCGTTTTCGAAGAAATTCAGACGATGCTCGCGCAGCGCCTGCCAGAATTTCGTGCCCTCGCGGTTTTCATCGCCGCCAAGCTTCGTGCGCGCGGCGCGTATCGTCTGTTCGTAACCCGACAGCCGTACATACAATCTATCGCCAACATGGCAAGCGGCGGAAAGCGGAATCGGTAGTCCGGACCATGTCGCGATTTGTTCGAGCGCTCGATCGGCCGGTTGCTTGAACGCGAGCGTGCATTCGGCATCCGGCTTCGGCAGTACCTTGAGCGAAATCTCAAGCAGTACGCCGAGTGTGCCGAGCGCGCCGACCATCAATCGTGATAGGTCGTAGCCGGCGACGTTTTTCATTACCTGCCCGCCGAACGAAAGAACTTCGCCTTTGCCGTTGATGATCGTAGCGCCCAGCACGAAGTCGCGTGCCGCGCCGGTATACGGGCGCGCCGGACCGGAGAAACCGCAAGCAATCGTGCCGCCGAGTGTGGCCGGCTCGCCGAAGTGCGGCGGCTCGAACGCGAGCATTTGGTTGTTGGCGGCGAGTGCCGCTTCGATTTCGCCGAGCGGCGTGCCGGCGCGCGCCGTCAGCACCAGCTCAGTGGGTTCGTAGCTAACGATGCCACGGTGTTTCGCGAGCGAAAGGGGTTGACCGTGCGGTACGCGTCCATAGAAATTCTTCGTACCGCTGCCGACGATGCGCAGCCGCGTCGCGCCGGTGGCGGCTCTGACGGCGTCGGCGAGTTCTTGGCTTTGGTCGCTATCGGCCACGGCTTTTAAGATTCTTGGAACCGCAGATGAACGCAGATAAACGCGGATGAAAAAAAGAGATCACCGGTTCAGGGTCCTAAAACTCATATGCTGGTGGACGAGACTACGAAACCAACGATACTTTCGACTTTTTTTGATTTATCTGCGTTCATCCGCGTTTATCTGCGGTTCCAAACTAGTATCAAAATCTTTCCAACTCAGGAAACTTTCCTTTGCCGCCGTGCACATGCATGCGCCCGAATTCGGCGCAGCGCGCGAGGGTGGGTACGGCCTTGCCGGGGTTGAGTAGCGCGTGCGGATCGAAGGCGGCTTTGACGGCGTGGAACTGCGCCAATTCACCTGATGTGAACTGCACGCACATCTGGTCGATCTTCTCGACGCCGACGCCGTGCTCACCGGTGATGGTGCCGCCGACGTCGATGCAGAGTTTCAATATCGCCGCGCCCAATTCCTCCGTGCGCTCTAAATGCCCCGGCTTGGCGGCGTCGTACAGAATTAGCGGATGCAGGTTGCCGTCGCCGGCATGGAAGACATTCGCCACCGGCAGATCGTACTCCGCCGAGAGCCGGTTGATTTCGGCCAACACCTTCGCGAGATGTTTGCGCGGTATCGTGCCGTCCATGCAATAGTAGTCGGGCGCCAATCGTCCGATCGCCGGGAACGCCGCTTTGCGACCGGCCCAGAGCTTGTGGCGCTCGATTTCATTGGTCGATACACGCAGCTGAATCGCGCCTTGCTTTTGCATGATCTGACACACACGCTCGATGCCGTATTCGACTTCTTCGTGCGTGCCGTCAAGCTCGCAGAGAAGCACGGCGCCGGCATCGGTCGGATAGCCGGCGTGAGCGTAGGCTTCGGTGGCGCGGGTGGACATTTGGTCCATCATTTCGAGCCCGGCGGGAATGAAACCGGAGGCGATGATAGCGGTGACGGCCTCGCTCGCCTGTACCGCGGTGGCGAATGCGGCGAGCACGACCTGCGCGTGTTCCGGCTGTGCCAGCAGTTTGACGGTAATCTCTACCACGACCGCGAGCATGCCCTCGGAGCCGGTGAGCAGCGCGAGCAAATCATATCCCGGCCCATCGAGCCCTTCGCCGCCGATCTCGATGGTTTGACCGTCGATAGTAACGAAGCGAATGCCGAGGACGTTATGCACCGTCAGCCCGTACTTAAGGCAATGCACGCCGCCGGCATTTTCGGCAACGTTTCCGCCGATCGAGCAAGCAATCTGCGACGACGGATCGGGCGCGTAGTACAAACCGTACTGCGCGGTCGCTTCCGAGATGGCGAGATTGCGCACGCCGGGCTGGACGTGCGCGACGCGATTCTTCGGATCGATCGAGATGATTTTGTTCAGCTTCGCAAGCGACAGCAGCACGCCGTTGGCGAGCGGCAGCGCGCCCCCGGAAAGACTGGTGCCGGCGCCGCGCGCGACCACCGGGATGCCGTGCGCGTTACATACCTTTAATACGTCAACAACCTGCTGCTCGGTCTGCGGCATCGCGACCAGCAACGGTAGCTGCCGATACGCCGACAGCCCGTCGCATTCGTACGGCCGACGTTCCTCTTCGCTTTCGAGTAACCCGCCGCGCGAAAGCACCGCGCGCAGCCCGGCGGCGAGGCGGTCCTGGGCTTGTTGCGATACCGGTTCGGGCTCGGGCAGCGGGCTGGTCATATGAACCTCAAATCGCTAACGACACCAATTCACCGCAAAGGCGCAAAGAACGCAAAGAAGAGCTTAGTTCGTTTTAAGAAAAAACCTTTGCGCCTTTGCGGTGAAACTGTTTGCCCCGTTCATCCTTTCCCTCGCCGGGAGGGTGAGGGTGGGAGCGGCTAGTACATCATTATTATGTTCGCAGGTCACGCCCAGGCGATCGGACGTTGTTTGTTTAGGCGGCTCGCCGAGGCGCGCTATACTTGCGCCCCGTTTCTGTTACCGATCCCATGCCGGCCGCACGCGAGTTGTTCTCCTACCGCAAGTACTGGGCTAAGCGCTTCGGTACCGCGCCGTTTCTGCCGATGTCGCGCGCGGAGATGGACGCGCTTGGCTGGGATTCTTGCGACGTGATTTTGGTGACGGGCGATGCCTATGTCGACCATCCGAGCTTCGGTATGGCGCTGGTCGGGCGGCTACTTGAAGCGCAAGGCTTTCGCGTCGGCATGCTGGCCCAGCCGGATTGGCGCTCCGCCGAACCGTTTGCCGCGCTCGGCCGGCCGAATCTTTTCTTCGGCATCACCGCCGGCAATATGGATTCGATGGTGAATCGCTACACCGCGGATCGCAAGATCCGCTCGGATGACGCTTACACGCCGGGCGACGTCGCCGGTAAGCGGCCGGATCGCTCGGTGATTGTCTACGCGCAACGCGCGCGCGAAGCGTTTGCGGATGTGCCGATTATCATCGGCGGTATCGAGGCATCGCTGCGGCGCATCGCGCATTTCGATTATTGGTCCGACAAGGTGCGTCGCTCCGTGCTGGTCGATGCCAAGGCCGACATGCTCGTCTACGGAAACGCCGAACGCCAGATCGTCGACATCGCGCATCGCCTGGCGGCGGGCGAGCCGATCGCGAACATCACCGACATCCGCGGCACGGCGTTCGCGCGCAAAGCCGTGCCCGAAGGCTGGACCGAGATCGACAGCACGCACGTCGACACACCCGGGCCGCTCAATCCGCCGGTGAATCCGTATGCGACGGAAGAAGAAATGCGCGCCGCCTCGGTAGCGATCGACCGCACAGAAAGTCCCCTCTCCCCCCGGGAGAGGGTTAGGGTGAGGGAAGAATCTTTCCGCGAAGCGGTAGCGTCCCTCACCCCACCCCCTCTCCCGGAGGGAGACGGGTTAGAGCAGGTGCCTGTTAAAGTAATTCGCTTCGTGCCGCGCCGCCCAAAGCTCGACCCCACCCGCACCGTCGTGCGACTGCCGAGCTACGAACAAGTGGAAAGCGATCGCGTGCTGTACGCGCACGCGTCGCGCATTCTGCATGTGGAGTCGAACCCCGGCAACGCACGCGCGTTGGTGCAGCGCCACGGCGATCGCGACGTGTGGCTCAATCCGCCGCCGATTCCGCTGACGACCGTGGATATGGATGCGATCTACGAGCTGCCGTATCAGCGCCGGCCGCATCCGATTTATCGCGACGCGAAAATTCCAGCGTACGAAATGATCCGCTTCTCGATCACGATTCAACGCGGATGCTTCGGCGGCTGTACGTTTTGCTCAATCACCGAGCACGAGGGGCGCATCATCCAGAATCGCTCCGAAGATTCGATCATCCGTGAGATCGAAACCGTGCGCGATACGGTGCCCGGTTTCACCGGCGTCATCTCCGATCTCGGCGGGCCGACGGCGAACATGTACCGGCTGCATTGCAAGAGCCCGGAAATCGAGTCGGCGTGTCGCTTGCCGTCCTGCGTCTTTCCCGACGTGTGCCACAACCTGAAAACCGATCACGCGCCGCTGATTCATTTGTATCGTCGCGCGCGCGAGGTGCCGGGCGTGAAAAAGGTGCTGATAGCGTCCGGCGTGCGCTACGACCTCGCGATCGAATCGCCGGCGTACGTGAAGGAACTGGCGCAGCATCACGTCGGCGGATACTTGAAGATCGCGCCCGAGCATACGGAATCGGGGCCGCTGTCGAAGATGATGAAGCCCGGCATCGGCAGCTACTACCGGTTCAAGG
>Ga0154757_1182_pt4 | contig 15538 bp, 10 predicted proteins | sample Rifle2008BG16ft_FD_105765 | JGI IMG/M metagenome (GOLD analysis project Ga0154757, IMG submission 105765) | Candidatus Muproteobacteria bacterium RBG_16_60_9 | reverse complement strand
CCTACCGTTTGATGACCAACCATATCCACCGGGTGGCGGTTCCGCAAAGCGAAGACGCACTGGAGAAGTTGTTGCGACCCTTGCATACGGCGCTACGCCCAACGCATCAATCGCGCGAAGCGATGGAAGGGGCATCTGTGGCAGGGCCGGTACTTCTCATCGGCGCTAGACGAGACCTACCTGTGGGCGGCCATCCGGTACGTGGAGCGAAATCCCGTGCGGGCCCGAATGGTGCGCCGCGCGCAGAACTACCGGTGGTCGAGTGCGGCGGCACACTGTGGACTCAAGGAGGACGCCGTGCTCACGAGCGACCGGGAATGGTCGAGACAGCTAAAGTCGGTTGGGGACTGGTCGACGTGGCTCGCGGAGAGGGAGCGACCGCAGCAGCTTACGGTGCTGCGCGGGCATGTCGAGAGAGGGTTACCGTGCGGGGCGGAGCGATTCATCCGCAGGCTTGAGCGGCGCGCGGGGCAGATGCTACGGTTACGGGCGCGTGGGCGGCCGAAGAAAGTCGAGTGGGAATAGATAGAAAATGTGTGCGTCCCCCTTATCCTTCGGTTGCTACGGCGAGCGGCGGCCATGTGCGGGCCTCTTAGCGGTAGATGGATCCGCATGGGCGCCCTGCGTTGACGGAAATCTTCGATGCCGCCGATTCTTCGGTTGAGCCGGTCGCGGCGGTGAACACGCTTGCGGGAGATTTTGACGGTACAATCGCGAGCCACTTTCTCCACTGCCTCGGTGAGCGACGCACGCAATGTTAGTTAATGGCGTTGTCTATCAAGAAGGGCGGATACTCGCGGAAATAGGCGCGAGCGAAATTTCCGCTTACGTCAAACGCCCGGAGTACCTGCTTTGGGTCGCGCTGCGCGACCCCGACGACGTCGAGCTTGCGCAAATGCAACGCGAGTTCGGCCTGCACCAACTCGCGGTCGAGGATGCGCATCACGGTCATCAGCGACCGAAGATCGAGGAGTACGGCGACTCGCTGTTCGTCGTGCTGCATACGCTGGAGCAACGCGACGGCGAGATTCAAGCGGGCGAAGTGGGTATTTTTGTCGGCCGCAATTACGTGCTGTCGGTGCGCACGCGCAGCGAGCGTGGTTTTCAGGACGTGCGCCGCCGTTGCGAGCGCGAACCGGAATTGCTGCGCCATGGCGCGGGCTATGTTCTGTACGCGCTGATGGACGCGATCGTCGATCGTTATTTCCCGATACTCGACGGAATCGAAGACGAGCTCGAAGAGATTGAACGTAGGATCTTCGCCGAGAAATCTCCCCGCGCCACCATCGAGGCGATTTACTCGTTACGGCAAAAACTCATGACCGTGAAGCACGCGGTTGGGCCGCTGACCGAAGCGGTCGGGCGACTCTTCGGCGGGCGCGTGCCACCTATTGCGATCGGGCTTGGCGATTACTTTCGCGACGTCTACGATCATCTCATCCGATTGAATCAGGCAATCGAGTCGCAGCGTGAAATGGTGACGACCGCGACCTCGGTCAACGTGTCGTTGATCACGCTGCAGGAGAGTGAGGTTACGAAGCGCCTGGCGGCGTACGGCGCCCTGGTTGCGGTGCCGACCATGATCGGCGGCGTGTACGGCATGAACTTCCAGCACATGCCGGAGTTACAGTGGCAGTACGGCTACCCGATTGTTTTAGCCGTGATGGTCGCGATCGACGCGCTTCTGTTCTGGCGTTTTCGCCGCGCCGGATGGTTGTAGCCGTTACTTACGCCCCGCGCGACGATTGGTCGATCGCCTGACGCGGCGGCTCGATTTTGGCTACAACAACCCGGCGCTGCGCGCCCAGCGGTATTTGGCGCCGAGTACGCTCACCGGAATTTCCGTGGTGTAGGGATAGGCAATGATCTTGCGATCGAACAAATAGGTGCAGGCTTCTTCGACTTCAACGTCGCCAACCAGCGATGCGACTACCGGTTTATTGATGCCTTTCTGCCGGCACTCCTCGACGACCTCGGCGAGCAGCTGCGCGAACACCATGGCGGCGTCACGATCGTGTGCCAGTAGCCGAGAATCACCGAGTGGATGCGCTTGTCTTCAAGGCCGAGGCGAATCGTATTTTTATACGTGCTCGGCGGTTCGCCGCCGGTGATGTCGACGGGATTGCCCGAAGCGCCAAACGGCGGAATGTATTTCTTGAACGCTTCGTCCAAGTCCGGCGGCATCTTCATTAGCTGCAAGCCGTTGTCGACGCAGGCGTCCGACAGCAACACGCCGGAGCCGCCGGCGCCGGTGATGATGATTACGTTTTCGCCTTTCGGCGTCGGCAGGATCGGCAGGCAGCGCGCGAACTCGAGCATGTCGCGCATGTTGTAGGCGCGGATCACGCCGCTCTGGCGCAAGACATCGTCGTAAACTTTGTCGTTGCCGGCGAGCGCGCCGGTGTGTGAGCTGGCGGCGCGCGCGCCCATGGACGTGCGCCCGGCCTTTAGCATCACCACCGGTTTTTTCTTCGACACGCGGCTTGCGACTTCGGCGAACGCGCGGCCGTCCTTCAAGTCTTCGGCGTGCATCGCGATGGCTTGCGTGTTCGGGTCTTGCTCGAAGAAGGTCAGCAAATCGTCTTCGTCGATATCCGACTTATTGCCGAGGCCAACGATCGCGGAGACGCCCATCTTGGTCGAGCGGCTGAAACCGACGATAGCCATGCCGACACCGCCGCTCTGCGACGACAGCGCCACGTGACCTTTGACGTCGTAAGGCGTGCAAAAGGTCGCGCACAAATTCTTCGGCGTGTAATAGAAGCCGTAGATGTTCGGCCCCATCAGGCGCACGTTGTACTTGCGTGCCACCGCGACGACTTCGTTTTGCAGTTCGACTTCGCCGATCTCGGCAAAGCCCGAGGGAATTAAAATCGCGCCGGGGATCTTCTTTTCGCCGACCTCGGCGACCGCCGCGGCGACGAACTTCGCCGGAATCGCGAACACCGCGATGTCGACCGGACCGGGGATGTCCTTGACGCTCTGGTAGCACTTCTTCCCCATGATCTCGTCGGCCTTCGGGTTGATCGGGTAGATCGCACCCTTGTAGCCGCCGTTGATGAGATTCTTCATGACCGAGTTGCCGATCTTGCCTTCTTCCGACGAGGCGCCGATCACCGCGACCGCCTCCGGCTCCATGATGCGTTTCATCGCTTTCAGAATCGCTTTTTGCGACGGCCGATAACGCGCCGGCGCAGGCGAGAAATTAACGACGACGCGAACGTCGACGGCAGTTGCGCCATCCGGTCGCGCGAACACCGGGTTTAGATCGAGTTCAGAGATCTCGGGGAAATCGGAGACCAGTTGCGACACCCGCACGATTAGATCGGCCAGCACTTTGCGATTGACGCCCGCACCGCCACGCACGCCGCGCAGAATCGGTGCCGCCGCAATGCCGTCGAGCATCGACATTGCTTGCTTCGACGTGGTCGGCGCCAGGCGAAAAGTCACGTCCTTTAACACCTCGACCAAGATGCCACCCAAACCGAACGCAACGACTTTGCCGAAGCTCGGATCGGAAATGGCGCCGATGATGACTTCCTGCGCACCGCTCGGCAGCATCTGTTGCACTTGCACGCCAATGATGTCGACGCCTTTCTTGTAGGCTTTGGCGCTCTTGATGATCTTGGCGTAGGCCTTCTCGACCTCGGCCGCCTTGCCGAGGCCGGTAATCACGCCGCCGGCTTCGGTCTTGTGCAGGATGTCGGGCGAGACAATCTTCAACACGACCGGGAAGCCGATCTTTTTTGCGAGCTTGGCCGCTTGCGTGGCCGAAGTAGCGAGGCCTTCCTTCGGCAGCGGGATGCCGTAGGCTTCGCATACGATCTTGCCTTCCGGCGCGGTCAGCGACGCGCGCCCGTCGGCCTGAACTTTATCCAGCAGCTTGCGAACTTTCTTTTTGTCGTACGCCATGTCGGTCTTCTCCTAGTGGGCGGCGACGCTTATGCGTTCATGCATGCGCGCGACCGAAATTTTTTAAGACGCGAGTTAGATCGCGCCTTCCTTGCGTAGCTGCTCGACCTTCTCTTGGTCGTAGCCCATGACTTCCTTGAGAATTTCGTCAGTGTGTTCGCCGAGCAGGGGCGAGGTGGTGACCTCCGCCGGCGAATCCGACAGCACGATCGGGCAACCGACGGTCTTGAACACGCCGCGCTTGGGGTGCGGCACGTCGACGACGATACCGCGCTCCTGCAACGATTTGTCTTCGATCAAATCCTTCATGCTCAGGATCGGCCCGCACGGAACGTCGATCTTATTCAGCAGACTCATGACTTCGAATTTTGTGTACTGGAGCGTCCAGGCTTCGATGTTCTTCCACATTTCGTCTTGGTGCTTACGGCGCGCGCCGACTTTGGCGAATTTCGGATCGGTCAGCATGTCGGTGCGCCCAATCAATTTCATCAGCGGTTCGTAGACCGCCTCCTGGCAAATGACGTAGATGTAATCGTTCGGTCCGCCCGGTTTGCATTGCAGCGCGTTGCCGAGCTGACCGCCGCCGGAAGCGTTTCCGGAGCGCGGCACTTCGTCACTGAACGTGGCGTTCGGATACTCGCTCAACGGGCCGTGCTTCAAACGCTGTTGATCGCGTAGTTTGACGCGACACAGATTGAGCACGGCATCTTGCATCGCCACTTCGACGCGCTGCCCGCGACCTGTTTGGTTGCGCTGATACAACGCCGCGAGGATGCCGGCGAGCGCGTGCACGCCGGTACCGGAATCGCCGATCTGCGCACCGGTGCTGGTCGGCGGGCCGTTCTCCCAACCGGTGGTGCTCATCGAGCCACCCATTGCTTGCGCGGCCGTTTCATACGCCTTGCAGTCGGCATACGGGCCGGGACCGAAGCCCTTGATCGAGGCGTAAATCACACGCGGGTTGAGGCTTTGAATCTTTTCCCAGGTGAAACCCTGACGATCAAGCGCCCCGGGCGCGAAGTTTTCCACCAGGATGTCGGAGGTCTTCAACAGCTCCTCGAAAATCTTCTTGCCGCTTGGCGATTTCATGTTGATGGTGATGCTGCGCTTGTTGCAGTTCAGCATCGTGAAATACAGGCTGTCGACCTCCGGTATGTCACGCAACTGGGCGCGCGTGGCGTCGCCCTTGCCCGGTAGCTCGACTTTGATTACGTCGGCACCGAACCATCCCAATAGTTGCGTGCACGAAGGACCGGATTGAACATGCGTCATGTCCAGCACTCGCACTCCACTCAATGCTTTAGCCATACTCGTTCCCCATTACCGAAAAATTAATGACAGAAATATCTTCGACTCTTACCCCTCTCCCTTCGGGAGAGGGGATGGGGCGAGGCAAGTCGCGCAAATCCTGCGGCGCTGCTCCGTCACCCTAGCCCTCTCCCACAGGGAGAGGGAATAAGTATCTGATCGATATGAATCCGGCGATTCTATTTGTACATTGTTTGGTTTTTGGTGCCGGGTGCCCAGACGTCGATGTCGACCCAGATGTTGACGAGCGCCGGCTTGCCGCCGGCAACGGCTTCGCGCGCGCGATCGAGTGCCGGGCGAATTTGCTTTGGATCGCGCACGTCCTCGCCGTGACCGCCGAGCATTTCCGCGAACTTTCCGTACGGTACCGGGCTCAGCATGTTGCCGACATCGCCGCGCTCCTTGCCGTACTTCATGATTTGGCCGCAGCGAATCTGGTTCATCGCTGAATTATTGCCGATGACGCCCAAGAACGGCAGCTTGAAGCGCACCGCCGTCTCGAAGTCCCAGCCGGTCAAGGAAAACGCGCCGTCGCCGAAGTAGCACAACACTTCTTTTTTCGGGTGCGCGAACTTGGCGGCCAGCGCGAACGGCACGCCGACACCGAGGGTTCCGAGCGGGCCCGGATCCATCCAATGTCCGGGCGAGCGCGGCTGCACCGCTTGCGCCGTGATGGTGACGACGTCGCCGCCGTCGCCGATGTAAATCGTGTCTTCGGTCAGGAACTGGTTCAGCTCCCAGGCAACGCGATAGGGATTGATCGGTGTCGAATCCGACATAAAGTCGGGCATGAACTTTTCGAGCGCTTTCTTTTCTTGTGCGTGCAGCTCGTCGATCCACGCTTGGCGCTTCTTGGCGCCGATATCGGTCCGCCCGGTCGCGGCGGCCGTGACTGCGTTTAGTATCACGCCGACATCGCCGACCAGCCCGAGCGAGACGTCGCGATTCTTGCCGACGGTGCGATAGTCCAAGTCGATTTGCACGACCGTGGCATCGGCGCGCAATCGTTTGCCGTAACCCATGCGGAAGTCGAACGGCGTGCCGACGATGACGATAACGTCGGCTTTCTCGAAGGCGTAGCCACGGGTGCGATGCAGATGGTGCGGATCGCCCGGGGGAAGCGTGCCGCGGCCGGAGCCGTTCATGTACGCCGGCACATTGAGCTTGCGCACGAATTCCTTGGCGGCGTCGTAGGCGCGGCAGGTCGCGATCTGCGTACCGAGTAACACGCACGGACGTTCGGATTTGACCAGAATGTCGGCGAGTTGTTGCACGTCGTCCGGATTCGCCATCAGTTTTGTGGAGGCGCGATACTGTCCGGGTTTCGGAAACCGAACTTTCGCTAGGTCGACCTTGGCGTCGAGTACGTCGCGCGGAATTTCGAGAAACGCCGGCCCTGGGGCACCGTGGTAACACTCGCGAAACGCCATGCTGATCATGTCCGGAATGCGCTCGGTCGTCTGCACCTGTGACGCAAACTTGCTGATCGGTTTCATCATGTCGACATGCGGCAGGTTTTGCAGCCCGCCCATCATGTGTTGCGACAGCGCGCTCTGGCCACCGATCAAGAGGAACGGACTTTCGGCACGCAGCGCGTTGGCAACACCGGTGACCGCGTCGGTGGTGCCGGGGCCGGCGGTGACGACCGCGCAACCCGGCTTGCCGGTCATGCGCGCGTAGCCGTCGGCCGCGTGCGCCGCCACTTGTTCGTGACGCACGTCGATAATCTTGATGCCTTCATCGAGGCAGCCGTCGTAGATATCGATGATGTGGCCGCCACAAAGCGTCCAGATGACATCGATGCCTTCGGCTTTCAGCTGCTTGGCAACTAAATGACCGCCGGAAATCTTTTCCGCCGGTACCGTGGAACTGCTAATTTTTTCCGCTACTTCGGCCATGGCGGGTCTCCTGCATTGACGACGCGGGACATACGACTAGTTACTCAATCGCGTCGATGGGTCTAGTTATTTTCAATAATTGTCTTGTCGACGTGCGCCGCGAGATTCAACGAATGCTCGCGCACCAAACGCTCGGCCAACTCAGTGTCGCGCCGCTCCAAGGCTTCGATGATGTGCACGTGATCGATAATCGATTTCTCCGCCCGGTCGTTCTGCGAGATTGTGCGCTGGCGGATCGAGCGCATGTGGGTGAACAGATTTTCCGTCATGGCGTACAGCAACTCGCAGTGCGCCATTTTGATGATGGCTTGGTGAAATTCGATGTTGGTGTCGGAGTATTCGTCGATTTTCGCCTTCACACCGGTGACGTCCTCGAAGGTGGCGAACATTTTTCGCAAGCTCGCGATCTCGGCGTCGCTGGCATGCAGCGTAATGAGGCGCGCCGCCATGCTCTCGAGCGCGGCCCACACCAGAATCATGTCGAGAATTTCCTGCTTGGTTTTGCGGACTACGTACGCCCCGCGGCGCTGGAGGATGCGCACGAGACCCTCGTTCTCGAGGCGCGCCAAGGTCTCGCGAATCGGAGTCCGGCTGACCCCGAGATCCTTGGAAAGCTGGCGCTCATCCAGGCGATGCTCCACCGAATCGCCTTCGACGATAAGGGACACAACCGCCTGTTTCACCGCGTCGTAGGTTTTGTCGCGGAGGCTGAAGTTAACTTCGATCGGCTGAACGACAAGTTTTCTTGGTGATGCCACGAGTAGATCTCCCCGTTATAAAACCAGTATCGATGGAAGAGCCTGTCAATATACCAAATACAATATACCAGGCACAAACAAGTCCTATTGGATTCGATCCACGGCAACGCGTGTCGAGCTCTAGCTGGTTCTGCGTTAAGACGCGGCAGTATTTGGTGGAGCGTCTATCCGCTTAATACGAACCGCGCAAAATTTAAACGTCGGTATTTTTCCGATCGGGTCGATCGCCGGGTCGGTCAGCACATTGGCCGCCGCCTCGCGAAAATGCATGGGGATGAACACCGCGCCCGGACTCATGCGATCGCGCACCCGAACGCGCAGCTGTATCTCGCCCCGGCGCGACTCGACTTGCGACCAGTCGCCGTCGCGTAGTTTGAGCTTGGCCGCGTCGAGCGGATGGATTTCGACGAAGGCTTCGGGCTCGATCGCATCGAGCGCGTGCGAGCGCCGGGTCATGCTGCCGGTGTGCCAGTGTTGCAGTACGCGTCCGGTGTTCAGTACGAACGGATAGGCGTCGTCCGGCATTTCGTTGGGTGCGCTGATCCGCGCCGGAACGAGCTTCGCCTTTCCGAGTGGAAAGCTGTCGCCGAAAACGATTCTTTCGCCAGGCGAGGTTTTTGGATCAGGGCAGGGATACCACTTGCCGTAAGCACCGAGGTTGTCGTAGCTGAGTGTTTTATATTCCTTGGTGCAAGCGGCAAATTCGTCGAACACCGCTTCGATCGACGCGTACTTCATCGGGAAGCCCATGCGGTTACCGATTTCGCAAATCAGTTCCCAGTCTTGCCGCGCCGCCCCCGGCGCCGCCAGTGCGGGGCGCCCGATTTGCACACGCCGATCGGTGTTGGTGTAGGTGCCGGTTTTTTCCATGAACGAACTGGCCGGCAGAATCACATCGGCGAACTCAGCGGTCTCGGTCAAGAAAATATCCTGCACCAGAAGAAATTCGAGTGCGGACAACGCCTTTCGCACCTTGTTGATATCGGGATCGGACAGAAACGGGTTCTCGCCCATCATGTACATGCCCTTAACCGAACCGGCGAGCGCCGCGCCTATGATCTCGGTAACCGTAAGACCGATCTTGGGCGAAAGTTTCACGCCCCAATACTTTTCGAACTTCGTCTGAATCTTCGGATCCTTCACGCTCTGATAGTCGGGGTAGACCATCGGAATCAGACCAGCGTCCGACGCGCCTTGGACATTGTTCTGGCCGCGCAACGGATGCAAGCCGGTGCCGGGGCGGCCGACATTGCCGGAGATCATCGCCAGCGCGATCAAGCAGCGGGCGTTGTCGGTGCCAAAGGTGTGTTGGCTGATTCCCATGCCCCAGAAAATCATCGCCGCCTTCGCGCGGCCGAAGAGCCGCGCGGCGTCGACGATGTCTTGTGCCGGCAGGCCGGTGAGCTTGGCGACGCGCTCCGGCGTGTACGGCGCGACGATTTCTTTCAATTCCTCGAATCCATCGACGCGCCGCGCGATGAAATCGCGGTCGATCAAATTCTCCGCGATCATCACCTGCATCAGGCCGTTGTAGAGTGCGACATCGCTGCCGGGCTGCGGCTGCAAATACATGGCCGCAAAATCGGCGATTTGCGGGCGGCGCGGATTGATCACGATCAGCTTCGTGCCCTTCGCCGCTGCGTCTTTCATAAACGTCGCCGCGACCGGGTGATTCTCGGTTGGATTGCAGCCGGTCACGATCGCGACGTCGGCGTGCTCTATGTCGCGTACGACATTGGTGACCGCGCCGGAACCGATGCCTTCAAGCAGCGCCGCGACCGACGACGCATGGCACAGGCGCGTACAGTGATCGACGTTGTTGGTGCCGAACGCGGCTCGCACCAGCTTTTGAAATAGGTAAGCTTCCTCGTTCGATCCCTTGGCCGATCCGAATCCCGCGAGCGCGTCGCCGCCGTGGACGTCGCGAATTTGTTTGAGTCGCCCGGCTGCCAGATCGAGCGCCTCGTCCCAGTTGGCTTCGCGAAAATGCGGCATCACTTCGTCGTAGTCGACCAGGCCGCCGGCCTTGCGCGCACGACTGCCGTTCTTCACGATCGCCGACAACGCGCCTTTCGGATAGCTGCCGGGTTTGCGAATCAGCGGTTGCGTCAGTCGCTGCGGATGCATGGCGTAGTCGAAGCCGTAGCGTCCTTTTACGCACAAGCGTTCGGCATTGGCGGCCCCGTCGCGTCCTTGAACGTCGACGATGCGATTACTGGTTTCATCGACGCTAAACGTTAGCGCGCAACCGACGCCGCAATACGGACACAGCGAATCGACCCTTTTTACCTTGGCCGTCGCCGTGGTTGGGTTTTGCGTGTCTTCGAGCCGGAACGCTTTCATTGTCGGTCCCCCGTCAACGGTTCGAGCCACGCCGGTTGGCACGCACCGGCACAATCAGTTTGTTGGTCAGCGCACCGGTCGGACAAACCGCCATGCACTCGCCACAAGATACGCAGGTACTGCTGCCCATCGGCGCATCGAGATCGAACGCGATGCGTGCGCCATAGCCTTTGCCGGTTCGAGTGATGACGTCGTTATGTTGCAGCTCGTTGCAAGCGCGCATGCATTTGTCGCACAAGATGCAGGCTTGGTGATCGACGTCGATCACCGCGGACGACGCGTCGCGACCGCGCGCACCATTGCTTGCGCCTTCGGCGAAGGGAATCTGGTCGATGCCAAAGCGACGCGCGAGTGCGAGCAATTGATCGTCGCCGGTTGTTTGCTCGCGTCGACTGTTCTCGGGGTAGTCGGACAGAAGCAGTTGGGTCAGCACCTTGCGATGCCGCTGCACTTTCGGCGAGCTGGCGTCGACCTTCATCCCGTCCTCGCACGGCCGCACACACGACGCCGCCATGACGCGCTGGCCGATGTCGACCACGCACATGCGGCACACCCCGACCGGTCGCAGGCGCGGACTGTGGCAGAGCACCGGAATCTCGATACCGGCCTGTCGGGCGGCATCCCAAATCGTGGTGCCTTCGGGCACGGACACATCGTGACCGTCGATGGTGAGCTTAATGAGTTTCGTTGCGCTCATCGCGATTCCTTCACCGCATCGGCGCCCAGCTTTGGTCGGATATCGTCGGGAAAATTATTGATGACGCTCATTACTGGTGCGAGCGCTACTTGGCCGAGTCCGCAAATAGATGTCTGTACCAAGGTCGAATTCAGATCTGCCAACAGCTCGACCAAGTTTGCCGCCGGCCGTCCCGCCATCGCGGACTCCACGAGTTCCACCGCCTTGTGACTGCCGACTCGGCATGGGACGCATTTGCCGCAGGATTCGTTGCGAAAAAATTTAACCTCGCTCATCGCGAGCTCGAGCAGGTCCCGACCTTCGGCGATGAACACCATAGCACCCGTACCGAGGCTACTGCCGGCATCTTGCAGTGCCTTGAAATCAAGCGCGACGTCGCGCTTAGTCGCGGGCAGAATGTTGGTCGATGCGCCGCCCGGGGAAAAGGCGTACAAGTTCTTGCCGTCGGCCATGCCGCCGCACAGATCCAGCAACTCGGAAACCGACGTTCCCCACGGCACGCAATAGACACCGGGACTGACCACATCCCCGGACACGCACATGTACTTCAGGCCCTTGTAGCCGCGGCGTCCTTGCGTTGACCACCATCCGGCGCCACGCGCCAAGATGATAGGAATCGCGCAAAAGGTTTCGACGTTGTTCATTAACGTCGGCTTACCCCAGAGCCCATGATTCGTCGGAAACGGCGGCTTGTTGCGCGGCTCGCCGCGCTTGTCTTCGAGCGCTTCGAGCAACGCCGTTTCCTCGCCCAAGATGTAACCGCCGGGCGAAACGAAGATTTCGATATCGAAGTCGGTCGCGGAACCGAAAATGTTCTTGCCGAGAGCGCCGATCGCGCGTGCGTTGTCGATTTCTCGCTGCAGCGCCTTTTGCTCCTTGGCGTATTCGTGACGCAGGTAGACGATTCCTTGTGTCGCGCCGATGGTCCATCCGGCCAGCGCCATCGCTTCAATCAGCAGATGCGGCAGTTCTTCCAGCAACACCCGATCCTTGAACGTTCCCGGTTCGCTCTCATCGGCGTTGCAGATGACATACTTCGGAGCACCGTCGGCCTTGCGTGTCAGTTCCCATTTCATTCCGGTCGGGAACGCGGCGCCACCAAGTCCGCGCAGGTCGGCGTCTTTCAATGTTTGGATCAGCGCATCGTGCTTGCGATCGTCCGTGGATGCCACATGATCGCGCAACGCGCCATAGCGGGATTTTCCGTCCGCGTACGGATCGGTCGGCCAGTGTCGCGGGCTCGCTGTCGGTTCGTGCGCCGGGAGCGGTTTCTTGCCGGTTGCCCACTGCGCGATTTCGGTTACCGATCCGCTGACCGGCACCTCGCCCACCAACACGGCCGGCGCGGTGTCGCAGCGACCGACGCAGGAAACTTCTTCGACGTCGATAGCGTCTGCCCCGGCGAACGCCGCCTTTAGCAGCTCGCAGAAATTAGATCCGCCGTGCATCAAACAGGCGATGTCCCGGCACACCTGCACTTGTCGGCGCTGCGCCGGCGCGGACCGAAACACCGGATAAAATCCGCGCAGACCTTCCAGGTGCTGAAGCGGAACTCGTTCCGACAGCGACAACTCGCGCAGCATCGTATCCGTCACGGCGCCGTGCCGGTCTTGCAGATGCATCATTTTATTAAGCAGCTTCATGCGGTAGCGGACTGAAGATCTAAGCGCGAGTGCGCAGCATGGCGATGCCGCGCACGTCGATGGCGCGACCAGCGACCATCGATACCGAACGAGCTCGAGCCAACTGAAGATCCAAAATCGAAATGATTCCGAATAATGTATGAGGTATACAATATACACGCGATACTTAAATCGTGTATACGGGACATACCTATAATAGTGGTGAGCACCGTCACGTGGCGCTGCGATCTTCCGTCGTACCGGTCGCGCCGTGTTACGTCCACGCCAGGTTTTTTGGTCCAGCCTTGTTCCCCCCTTTGCCGACGTCGCTGACGTTCGCGAGTCGTTCACGCAAGTCGCAACCGCAACCACGTCGATCGGTAGCGCATGATTTCAATTGACCGAGCGGAACGTCGAGTCACTAGCGACGTGGGCAAGAAACTTGCGTTGCTAAGTTTGTTTTCACGAAAACTTTTTTGCCCAATCGAGACGCAACGCGTACGCGCCGCCTGCCATCGCGGTTGTCGCGCGCCCGAAAAACTTTTCCGCGCGTTTATCTATCGCAGGGCCTCTGACAGCGCTAAGCGATCACACCGCGTTGTCGCGCAACGTCTTTCTGCGTCGATGTCGGCGACGTTGCAATGCCGGTTCGTATTGGCGGTGCACTCGCGCGAACCAGCGTGCCGCTGTTGTCTCGAAAAACTCGTGCTCGTTTTTCGTCATCCGTACATCGCATGAACGATATCGCTGTTCGCCGATTCGATGGACTCCCGGATCCATCGATTGCGCGACACCGACCATTCGCATCGACTATTTAGAGGCGATGGCATTACCGTCGCAGCGGATATTTGGTGCGGCAGTTCGGCCGCTAGCGGCGCCGGCCAATTAAGGAAGAAAACACTTAATTCCCGCGGCTCGTGACAAAGTATGTAGCTGGATTCAGCGCCTCGAATCGCACGTTCCTCGATATGGCATTTTCTTTAGTGCTTGAAGCTCGGCCGAGACTGCACGTATGATCGTACGTGCCCACGGAAACTGACAACGCGGGCGCATTGAGAAAGAGAATCTCTGACAGCCACTAGGAATCGAACAGCAGGCGAAAAGTAGTCGGCAGTAGGGCAGTTATTTGTTGGCGTGAATCGTACTTTTGCGGTAGTTGTCTCCGTTGACCAGAGATTACGTAAAACGATGTCAGCAAAATAATCAGGACCTCGGAGGTTCAACGCTTATGTCGATAAATAACAGTGTAAAACGAAGCTTGCTTGGCGTGCTGGCGGCACTCGGCGTGGTGTCCGCGACATCGACGCAAGCGGGATGGGAACCGACAAAGGCTGTCGAGTTTGTAATTCCGGCGGGCACCGGTGGCGGCGCGGATCAGATGGCGCGCTTCGTTCAGGGCACGGTCGCCAAGAATAAGTTGATGAAGCAACCGATCGTGGTGGTGAACAAATCCGGCGGTGCCGGCGCCGAAGGGTTTCTGGACGTAAAAGGCAGCAAAGGCAATCCGCATAAAATCATCATCACCCTTTCGAATCTTTTCACTACACCGCTTGCCACGGGCGTGCCCTTCAACTGGAGGGATCTGACGCCGGTCGCCATGCTCGCGCTCGATGAGTTCGTGCTCTGGGTGAACGCCGACTCGCCGTATAAGACCGCGAAGGAATACATGGACGCGGTCAAAGCCGGAAAGGACGGTCAGTTCAAAATGGCCGGCACCGGCTCCAAGCAGGAAGACCAGATCATTACGGCGGCGCTCGATAAGTTCACCGGCAAGAAGTTCACCTACGTGCCGTTCAAGGGCGGCGGCGACGTGGCGGTGCAGTTGGTCGGCAACCATGTCAATTCCACGGTAAACAATCCGATCGAGGCGGTAGCGCACTGGCGCGCCGGCAAGCTACGCGCGCTTTGCGTGTTCGACGACAAGCGCATGCCGTATAAAGAAAAGATGACGACGACCCTGTCATGGGGCGACATTCCGACGTGCAAGGAATCGGGTGTTGATGTCGAGTACTTAATGCTCCGCGGCATCTTCATGCCTGCCGGCGTTACGCCGGAGCAAGTGGATTTCTACGTGGAATTGTTCAGGAAGGTGAGGGGAACGCCGGAGTGGAAGGAGTTCATGGAGAAGGGCGCATTCAATCAGAGCTTCATGATCGGTAAGGAGTACGCCAGTTGGGTGGAGAACGCGGAAAACCAACATAAGGAGCTGATGAAAGCGGCGGGTTTTCTGGCGAAATAATGCCACGCTCCTTGCAGACGTGGGAGCGGGAATAATTGACGCGGGCGGCTTCGGACCGCCGTTGTGAGGGTTGTCGCTTCAGTCTTGCATGGTCGCATTGGTTCCAGTCGCGGGTTGGTCGCCGTTCGAGGCCAACCCGCTTTTATTTCCATCCGGGGCGAAGAGGCCGGAGGTGATGAATGAATGATCCCGAGCAGCAACAGCAAAACGACCGCAGTGTCGTGTCGGTGAGGACTGTCGAGATTCTCGTGGCCGTCGTGTTTCTTTTTATCGCCGGCGTGGTGATCTATGACAGCACCCGGATTGGATTCGGCTGGGCGTCCGACGGCCCGCAGGCCGGGTACTTTCCATTCTATATCGGGGTACTCATCGCCATTGCCAGTATCGCTAATTTGGTGCAGGTGATTTTTTCGCCGGATCTCGGGCGCAAGGCGTTTGTTAGGCGGGAGCAGTTCCGCTCCGTTCTCGCGGTGCTCATTCCGATGGCAATCTATATCGCCGCCATTTACGTTGTCGGCATCTATGTGGCATCGGTTCTGTTCATCGCCGTGTTCATGCGCTGGCTTGGCCGCTTCGGCTGGACCAAGATCGCCCTGGTTGGCCTGTTGGTTCCGTTCGGCTTATTTCTCATGTTCGAGGTTTGGTTTCTGGTGCCGTTGCCCAAAGGCCCGCTGGAGGCTTTGTTCGGGTTTTAATCGAAGGTGATCGGCAAAAAGATTTCACCGAAAAAACGTCAGCAACCCGTCCGGTCACGACGCCAA
>Ga0154757_1148_pt4 | contig 18056 bp, 18 predicted proteins | sample Rifle2008BG16ft_FD_105765 | JGI IMG/M metagenome (GOLD analysis project Ga0154757, IMG submission 105765) | Candidatus Muproteobacteria bacterium RBG_16_60_9 | reverse complement strand
TGTCGCCGCTTTATTATCCCTGGAGTATCGGTAACGCCTGCGAAACTGCCACGGCACTGGCGAAGGTGTTGGCGCGCGGCGCGCGCGAAGGCGGACACAAGCAGATCGACATCGTCGCCCATTCGATGGGATCTCGCCTAGCACTGGAGTTGCTGCGCGAACTACGAGATATCGGCGACATTACCGTCGGTCGCATCGTACTCATGGCCGGTGCGGTACCGACGTTCATGCTCAAACCGACACCGGACAAACGCAAACTGCGCACCGCATTCGACACGGTGTTGGCCGAGGCGGGAATGAGCCTGCACTCCGGCGACGATATGGTGCTGTCGATGGCGTTTCCACTCGGCCAATCGATCGCGCCCGGCGCGGAAGGATTCTTTCCGACCGCGCTCGGCCACGAACATTTCACCGACGCGCCCGCGCGCCTGATACAAGATGAGATTGCCGGTGCCGGGCATTCCGACTACTGGGGCTGGCGCGACCTCGAGGACGCGCGCCGCCGCGCGCGCCTGGCGAATTCAAAAATAAAATCTTTCCTGCGCCTGGAGCCGACGGGCACGCGCACCGCGGCGGAACGCGAAACCGTCGAACGCGAAACGCTCAGTCCACGCGAGACCGGCGCGGCGCGCGAAACGGCCAGCTACGTCGAAGGCGACTGGCCGTCGTATTGAGCGGAAAACGTCGCGTGCGCCGCGCGCACGTTTCCTGTTCGATCTTGGCGCGCATAGTACTAATGTAGGTCGGGTTAGCCGCGCAGCGGCGTAACCCGACAGAATCTAATTGTCGAATCGTCGGTTGGCCGCATGCGCGGCGGCAAAAAGGATGTTATTGGGTCCCGTTGCGCTTCACCCAACCTACACGCGCTTACGTGGTGCTGGCGAATCGGCGTCGCGGCACCGCCACGTCGGCGCGTCGCTTTCGCCGAGCAGACCGTGATCGACGAGCCACGTGCGCGCGTCCTCGGCATCACGCGCGAACCAGGCCTGCGCCGAACCGAGACGAAACGTATAGCCCCACGCGTCCATATCCGCGCAGATCTGCGCCGCGCTCACACCTAGCTGCTGCGCCAATACGATCTGCATGTAACAAACGGCGTCTTCTTCCGCATACTCACCGCCCGCGTCGGTATGCAGTCGCGCACGACGCGGCGCGTCCATGCACACGACATGCGCCACTTCGTGCAGCGCGGAATGTAGCGGCGTATCGCGGCGCACGTTTATCGTCGTGCCAACCAGACCGGCCTCGGGCGCACCCCAGTAGCTGCCCGGTAGCGGCGCATCGGGCGCAACAATTTCGAGCAGCAACCCGTAGCGCGCGAACAACTCGCGCAGCCGATTTAAATAGGTATCGTCACAAGTGATCACGACGGCACTGGGAAATTCGAAAGTTCATAACAGGACACTTACACCGCCTTGCGCACAACCAACGCGACACCGAGCACCGCGACCGCCATGCCGATGATGGCCAGCCCCGACAAGGATTCGCCGAACAACACCCAGGCCATGAGCGCCGTCACCGGCGGCGTGAGGTAGAAAAGCCCGACCACTCGTGTCGCCGCGCCGTGACGGATCAGAAGAAAGAGCAGAAAGATCGCGCCGAACGATAACACCACGGCAGACCACCCGAGCGCGAACAAAAGCGGCAAACCCCAATCCATGCGAGTGTCTTCGGCGAAAACCGCGAACGGCAACGTGACGACAAACGCCGCGGCGTATTGCACCAACGCGCCCGTGCGCAAATCGAACGTCGGACAGAATCGCTTTTGATACAGCGTCCCGGCCGTGATGCTGAACAACGCCATGATCGATAGCGCGATGCTCGTGCCGGACAAGCCCGTCAATGTAATGCGGTTGCCCAGCACCAGCGCGACACCGACGAAACCAAGCACGAATCCCACCCACTGCCGCGCGCCGATGCGCTCTCCGATCCACGGACCGGCGAGCGCCGTCAGCACGGGTTGCAGACCGACGATCAACGCCGCGAGACCCGCCGACATTCCGAAATAAATTGCCGACCAAACACCGGCAAGATATCCGGCATGCACCAACACACCCGCGACGGCGATATGTCCGGTAAGTACCGCCGAACCTGGCCACGCCGCGCGACTGAACGCAATGATCGGCAACAACAGCGTGAGCGCGATAGCGTAGCGCCATTCGAGGAAAGTCAGCGGTGACGCCTGGAGCGCACCGAACTTTGAAACGATAAACCCGGTGCTCCAGAGAATTACAAAGAGCGCCGGTGCCGCTCGGATGACGAGCGAACCATTGGGCGCTGCGGCGCTGTTGCTTGCAGCCGGAGGGGTGGACATCGCGGGAGATCAGTTTGGAACGCGTCGCAGTTTACCCGATACGCAAACCGCGGTCGCCGCGCTTACTGGGGAAACGGTAAACATGAATACCGCACCGTGGCGGAGTCCCTTCTCCCTCCGGTGACGTGCAGGGATGCACTAAGATCCGCGAGAGACAGGAGTCGAGAGCGATCAGAAGGACAGGATGAGGGCATTTGCTTGCACGAATCCTCCCTCACCCCGACCCTCTCCCGAAGGGAGAGGGAGAAGAGCAACGGGCGGCAGCAACGATCGATTTAGCAACTCGGTCGCCTAATCGGCGATTCTCGTAAAGGTCCGAGCGATCACTTCAAGCTAGTCCTTCACGATTGAATCCTTCGGCAAAAAAATCGTGGACTCAGCCGGCGGCGACTTTCGGCAACTTCTTCATCGACTCGGCGACGGCCGCCTCGGGATAGGCGAAGTCTTCGAGCTGACCGGCGAAGTACTTGTCGTACGCCGCCATATCGAAGTGGCCGTGGCCGGAGAGATTAAACAGGATCGTGCGTGGTTCCTTGGCCTTCTTGGCTGCCAGCGCTTCGTCAATCGCGACACGAATCGCGTGCGCGGATTCAGGCGCCGGAATGATGCCCTCGGTGCGTGCGAACTGCACACCGGCTTCGAAGGTCGCGAGCTGCGCGACCGCCACCGCTTCGATTAGCTTTTCGTGATAGAGCTGCGACACCAGCGGCGAGTCGCCGTGGTAACGCAGCCCGCCGGCGTGAATGCCGGGCGGCATGAAGTCGTGGCCGAGGGTGTACATCTTCATCAACGGCGTGTAGCCGGCGACGTCGCCGAAGTCGTAAGCGTATCTTCCCTTCGTAAGCGTTGGGCACGAGGTCGGCTCGACCGCCACCAATCGCACTTTCTTTCCCGCCGCTTTGTCGGCGAAGAATGGAAACGCGATGCCGCCGAAGTTCGAGCCGCCGCCGCAGGACGCGATCACCACATCCGGATAGGCACCGGCTTTTTCCATTTGTTTCTTGGCTTCGAGCCCGATCACGGTTTGGTGCAGCAGCACGTGATTCAATACCGAGCCGAGCGAGTAGTTCGTGTCCTTGCGCCCCGCCGCTTCCTCGACCGCTTCCGAAATCGCGATGCCAAGCGAGCCTTGGCTATTCGGATCGGCTGCGAGAATCTTACGACCGGCTTCGGTGGTGTTAGTGGGGCTGGCAAGAACTTCCGCGCCCCAAGTCTGCATCATCGAGCGGCGAAACGGTTTTTGCTCGTAGCTCACCTTCACCATGTATACGCGCACGTCGATGCCGAACATCTGCCCCGCAAGCGCGAGCGCCGAGCCCCATTGGCCGGCGCCGGTTTCGGTGCTGAGACGTTTGATACCGGCTTCGTGGTTGTAGTACGCCTGTGCCACCGCAGTGTTCGGCTTATGCGAACCCGCCGGGCTGACGCCTTCGTATTTATAGAAGATCTTTGCCGGCGTACCGAGCGCGGCTTCGAGCCGCTGCGCGCGAAAGAGCGGGCTCGGGCGCCACAGGCGATATATCTCACGCACCTTTTCGGGAATCGGAATCCAGCGCTCGCCCGACACCTCTTGCATGATCAGCGCTTCCGGGAAAATCGCACCGAGCGCGGCCGGCGCCACCGGCTTTCCATCCGGCCCGAGCGGCGGCGGCGGTGGGTTCGGCATGTCGGCAATAACGTTGTACCACTGCTTGGGAATTTCAGATTCGTCGAGCAGGATTTTTGTTTGGCTCATGATTGGACTCCCATGACGGTCGGAAGAATCGGTTAGCGCGAGAGCCGGCAGTATATACCCGCCTGCGCGACACGATGAATCGCAGGCGACTCCACAGCGCGTTAGAACCTACGCGAAACTGTCGGGAATTTTCGTCGCGATGACGGAGCGAAACCGGCTTGGCGCGCGCGACAACACCCGAACGAAATACGGTTTCGCTACCGATTGGCAATTCTTCGCGCACCACCGCGGCGTCAAATTGTCGCGCGCGCCGCGAGATTCGATGGCGCCGGCTTCGGTATCGCCACGGAAGTGCTTGGAATAAAGGGAAATCCTTTCTAGCGGCAAGAATCTTGCAGATTCATGGTGACAAGCAGTTGCGCGTCGAGACGGGGTGAGAACGATACCCGCCGATTCGCAAACTCGTTACCGGCGATTCGTACCAGGAGGTTTCGCATGCTCAGTTACATTTTGCGAATCATGCAAGAATTCGAGCGGATGCATGGACAGCATCCGCAAGTGATTTACTTGAACTCGCGGCACATGCGCCAGCTGATGCATGAATGCCCAGATTTGTTCAGCGAGCACCGGCCTGTGCCGCTCGGCTTTCGTATTGTCGAGCTTCCCGAGGAGGAAATGCCGCACCCCAAGGCCGCTTGGCTACCGCCGCAAACACCGGAGTTGCTACGCGTGGTCAAACCAGCGAAGGCTTCAGCGCGCGCTGGAACGAGCCGTCGGAAAATTCACGCCAAGAAGCAACACTGATCGTACCTTGCGGTCGGTACGATGTTTCCGCTACCGCGGCTTGATGAATTTCAGCGCAAACCGATCGGTTGCGTCGTTCATGCGGAAGAACGGTTTTTCACGAGGATCGCTTGGGTTGCGCAAGAAATCGCTTTGCGCCTCGAACTGAAATCCGGCCGCTTCGACTTCGCGGCGCACGATCGCTTCGTCGACACGATGCAATGTCTTGCCAACACCGATGTCCGCGCCGGCCTTGGCGGCGTGGTCGATGACGACAAAATGCCCGCCCGGTTTCAGTGCCTCGAACAACCGCCGATTCATCTTGGCCCGATCGATCGGCATGTAAGTGATGTCGTGGTAAAAAAGAATTAACGTTATCAGATCCAGATCTTTCGCTTGCGGCGGGGCCGGATCGTCGAACGGACGAATGGTCGAAACGACGTTTTTCATCGCCGCCGATTGCTTCGCGCGTTCGTCGAACAATACTTGCGGTTTCGCATTTTGAGCGTACACGATCCCCTTCGGCCCGATCGTGCGCGCGAGCAACTCCGCGGCATAACCGCTGCCGGCGCCGATTTCGAGTATCTTCATTCCCACTCGAACGTCGGCGAATTCGAGCAGCTGCACCGGCTTGCGCCGCTCGTCGTCGTTGCGGTCGGTTTCCGTACGATCCAGACTCGCTACTATTACTCGATAATCCGGCGCCGCCCCTACCGCGCCGCCCCACATGGCGAGACCGCTCGTGGAAACAGCAATCCCCAACAACCCCAATAAAAATACCGCGCTAGAACGTCGATTCCGGCTCAAATTTCTCTCCTGACAATTCCCGCCATCGTACCAACAATCCGCCGTTGCGTTTGTTTCGATCGCCGCTGTCCCGCCCAGTGCATCAGGCAAGGTTTTTGCATCTAGTGAAGGGAGCCGACGCGTAGTATCGGGTAACGGCACCGGCGTGCCAGCCGCAAGCGTGACTCGCCATCTCGACCAGAACAGGGATTAAGCGAATGTTTACTTACTTACTGCAAGTCATCCAAGATTTCGAACGAACCCACGGCCACCGGCCGCAGGTCATCTGCCTCAACCCGTCGCACATGCAGCAATTCATGGAGGAATGCCCCGACTTGTTCGCTCAGGAAACCGCGATGCCCTTGGGTTTTCGCATTCTGGTTCTACCAGAGAGCGAGCTGCCGCATCCGAAGGCGATGTGGTTGCCGCCGCGCAAGCACAAAACGCGGCGCGCGCTGCCGGAGAAAGAAGTGGAACTCATCCCGTGGGAGAGCAGAAAACAGATTAGGACGGACGGATAGCAATTACTGCTCAACGACGCGTAGCGTGCGATACCTACGCGTTCATTTCCTGCGCCACCCGCAGCAACGCTAAAACCCGGCCGCTTTCATTTCCTCCGCCGTGCGTTCCCAGTAGGGCTTCTCGAAATAAAACTTGGCTTTAGTCTCGTCGGCGTACACAAAGTTGAATTTGAAATAGCTGTACACCGCGTCACGCAACGCCGGGTCACGCACGACGAACGCCTTGCGCGCCTCGTACTGTTCCAACACTTTGCGATACGCGTCGATCGGTTCCCACCCCGCCTGCTGAAAAATAATGCGCCCGCCGAACGTGCGGTACAGCGCTTGATTCACTTTCCAGTTCTTCACCCACACTTGCGCGACGCGGCGGTCGGAATCCTGCCACATCTTTTCACGCTGCGGATCGCGACGTTCCTGCTCCACGGCGGCATCGTGCCGCTCCAGACTCCTGAGCGTATCGAGATATTGTTGCGATTGCTTTCGCTTCGCCTCGCTCAAATCCGGCGACTTCAATTCTTCGACCAGCCGCTCGCGCTCCTTCGCGCGCCGCACCCTGTCCTCTTTCATGAAACGACGCTGGCTACTGATCTGCGAGTCGATCTCCGCTGTCGTCGGCTCGACCCGCTGCTGCTTTGCGAAATCCTGGAACACCGCCTGCCACACCAATGTTCGCAGCTTTTCGTTCTTTTCTTTTTGCAGCCAAGCGACGTAGGCGTCCGCAGCCAGTTTCCCTTTCTGAGCCTCCGCTACCGCTGGCGCAACAAGATCGCCCTGCGAAATCGAGCGTCCGAAAATCTGCGCGACTTCGTTGCTTGCTGGATGAACGGAAGGAAAACCACCGAGAACGTAGCACAGCAACGCATACGACAACATGCGGAAGCTTAGATATCGCATAGTCACCTCGTCTGGAGGATCGCTACTTAACTATAGTCAGCAACCATGCTAGCTCTGACGATCTGACACATCGGAGCGGATTGCGTTGCTCGCTGTATACTAGGTGAAAACCGATCGCAAACTAGCTCAGGGGGTACACGGACGATGACCAAGGAAGCGGGGATAGTAGCTCCGCCACACGGGCCTGAAATCGTACTCGCGTTGGTCGGAGCATTGGGGGTAGACCTAGATTTCGTCACTCGGTCCTTAGAGAGTGAACTTCAAGCCGTGGGCTACGGTTCGAAATTGATTCATCTTTCAAAGTACATGAAAGAGATTGAGCGTTGGGCATCGATCTCGTCAACACCACTCGATACATATATTGAGAAACTTCAAGACGCCGGGAACGAATTTCGCGAAGTCACTCAGCTCGGAGATGCAATGGCAAGGCTAGCCATTGGTAAAATTCGAGATTACCGCACGGAAAAGCATGATGAACCTAGGCACGTCGTTCCGCGTACAGCTTACATAATTCGACAGCTAAAACATCCGGACGAGGTAAGCCTCCTGAGGCACGTCTACGGGCAAAGCTTTTTCTTAATCGCTGCTTACGCGCCGCGGGAGGTGCGGCTCCAAACTTCCGCTGGAAACATCGCCGCATCATATAACTCCCTCCAGGTCCATAACTTTCGGGTCAACGCGGAAAAACTTATAAAGCGAGACGAGGAAGAGGCCGACAATCCGTTCGGCCAGAATGTTAGACACACGTTTCCCGAAGCAGACGTTTTCATTAATACCACGGATCCCGAACGCCTTCGCAAATCAATCACTCGCTTTGTTGATTTGATTTTTGGACATCCGTTTCAAACTCCAACACCGGACGAGTTCGCCATGTTTCACGCGAAAGCAGCCGCACTTCGTTCAGCAGATCTTGCACGTCAAGTCGGTGCTGTAATTGCTTCAGCAGACGGTGGCGTGGTTGCAGTCGGAGCAAACGAAGTTCCACGCGCAGGCGGTGGACTATATTGGAGCGGTGATCGTGACGACAGTCGCGATTTTGTGCTCGGAAAAGACAAAAGTCGTGAGATGAGGGAAAGTGCCCTCGGGGATATTTTGGTTCGGCTAAGAAAAGACGGCTGGTTTAATCAACAGAAATCGGCGCTGGAAGCAAATGAATTGGTCAAACAAGCTCTGCCGATCATGAAAAACACCCGGCTAATGGGTATAGGAGAATTTGGGCGTGCAGTTCACGCGGAAATGGCGGCGATTTTAGATGCAGCTCGGCGTGGCGTTGCTGTCCAAGATAGGACTCTCTACTCGACTACGTTTCCTTGTCATAACTGTACAAGACACATCGTCGGCGCCGGAATAAGCAAAGTCGTATACATAGAACCGTACCCGAAAAGCCTGGCGAGCGTTCTTCATGCAGACTCCATCGTTATCGAAAGCGCGCAAGAAGTGAAGAATAAGGTTGTGTTTGAGCCGTTCGTTGGCATCGCTCCGCGAAAATACCTTGAATTGTTTTCGATGCCTGATCGACGCGATAGGGACGGCAAACCCATTAACTGGGAAAAACACGGAGCAATCCCTCGGTTTAACGCTCCCCCGACTTACACCGACCGTGAGACCGTCGTAGTTTCCGAATTGCGACAAAAGATGGATGCAGCAGGCCTGAAACCCAAACCTGCCGAACAGTGACTATTTTCTGAACAGATTTTTTGAAAATAATACATTATATTGTCTTGAGTTAATACGAGGATCACTCTCATGGAAAAGGTTGGGTGGCTCAAGAAACAACTTGAACAAGCAGAACAGGAAATAAGGGATTGGCCGAAATGGAAGCGTGATTCCGAAAGTCCGACAGAAAGAACCCGATCCCAATCCGAAACAAATTCCGAAGAAAAACAAAAACGAAGTCACCGCGACAAAGACTAGGACTAAAAGTTGATTTGATTGTATTAAAAGGGCCGCTATGCGGCCCTTTTATTTTCCAACGCATATCAGCAGATCGTGTACTTTTACGCTTGCGTGCAAACCGATCAATACCCCCCAACCACCTACTCGGACGTTGATCCAACGTCAACTATGCCGCACCACACAACTTCGCAGCTACGCGTGCGCGTAAGAGTTGCTTTACGGGCGAGGCAGCTTTGGCAAACACACGATTAACGCCGCTGATCGCTGCCAGTGGCGAGGCTGTCACGATGCTCGGATGCATCCCGACACCGAACGTAGAACCCGGTACGTCGTCGCCCGCAAGTACTCCTGCTCGAAAATTTTATAGATGTCCTCGGATAACAGTTCGCGGCCGGTGGCGTCGGTGACGCGTTGCACGACGGCGCTGAACTCGACTTGCAAACGACGCTGTGGCGTGGAAACTCGAAGGCTCACGCTCTTACTGCTATCCGTCATCCAAAACAAAAGGCCCGGCAACTTGCCGGGCTCGTGTTCCTTTCGTGCATGCTCGGCTCGGGGCGAGTGATCGTTTGCCCCGGCAGCGAAACAAAGCTATTTCGACAAGCCGTCGTGCGGGTGGAGTGTTCGCTCATCCTTCTGGTCAGCGGACTTCTGCTGAAAGGTCGCCCAATACCTTGCATAGATTTCTTGGTAACGCGGCTTTTCTTTCGTGAACCACTCCTTGGCTTCGGCGTTCGGGACGATGAACTTGGTATCCGCGACCCAACCGGCGAAATCGGGCGACTTCGTGTGGAATTCGCTGGTGCCATCGGCTCGCACCGGAGTCGGGATCATTCCGCCGGTGCCCCAATTGGGCCTGACGATCGAATAGTAAATTTTTCCACCTTGAAGGTTGCCGAGCATGAAATCGGCGGCGGTGCCGTAGGCCATGAACACTTTTTGCCCAGGCGTAGTTTCGTACACGATCTTGTTACCCTTCGGTAACGCGCCGATAAAGTTGAGCTGGCCGTTGGTGACATCGAAGATCTCTGCACCGATGGCACTGGCGACAAAGGAGGTGCGCATAAAGACAACCTTCACCTTGTCACGAGCCGGCGGACGAATTTCCTGCGAAGGCGCCTCCATCATCAAGCTGCTGGCGCAACCGGACAGAACCATTAGAAAGACGGCGCATGAAACTATTCTTAGTACCTTGCTCATAAGTGCTCCCATGGATGTTAACGACTCTTTCGAGTGTAGATTGGATATTCGCCATTGGCATACCGCGCCGCGCGCCACCATGAGTGGCTTTAGTCCAAAGACTTACTTCTCGAAAATCGCCACCTTTCTCAACATTCCAGTGTCGAATCAGCGGCTGGTTGAGTGGGGCTAAAGATTGCGGGTAGATGATTCCGCAAGCCGCCAGAGAAACCACGGACCACCCCAGCGTTCTCGCCGAGTGCGTTGGTCTAGCGGTTGCTGAACCACTTCGGCTCACATGAATTCAGCGTACTGAGCATCCGGCTAAGGCGCGCTAAGGAAACTCTGAATAAGTCCGAAAAAAAAACTACTTCTCACCGCAAAGGCGCAAAGAGCACAAAGAGTTTTTCTCGATAAAAGCTCCTGTTTTTCTTTGCGTCCTTTGCGTCTTTGCGGTGAATGTTCACTTAATCAGAGGTTCCCTAAGGTTTCGCGCGCAGGTACTGCTTCGGCCAATAGTCGATGCTCGCACCAAGTTTCTGCGCCGCATGCAGCGGCCAATACGGATCGCGAAGCAATTCGCGCGCGAGCAGCACGGCATCGGCTTGGCCGGTAGCGATGATTTGTTCGGCTTGAAACGCTTCGGTGATGAAACCAACGGCACCGGTGGCGATACCAACTTCCTTTCGAATGGCTTGCGCGAACGGAACTTGAAAGCCGGGACCGGCCGGAACTTTTGCATCGGGCACGAGCGCCGCGCTCGAACAGTCGATGAGATCGACGCCGATTGTTTTCAGTTGCCGGCAAAACTCAATCGACTGCTTCAAATCCCAACCACCCTCCACCCAATCGGTCGCCGAAATGCGCACGAACAAAGGTAGATGCGCCGGCCAAATTGCGCGCACGGTGCGCGCGACCTCGAGCGGCAGGCGCATGCGGTTTTCCAAACTGCCGCCATAGACATCCGTGCGCTGGTTCGAAAGCGGCGACAGAAACTCATGCAACAAATAACCGTGCGCCGCGTGCAGCTCGACGACCTCGAAGCCGGCGGTGAGTGCGTGGCGCGCCGCGTCGGCGAACGCGGCGACACGGCATCGATGTCGGCTTTCGTCATGGAACGCGGCAGGTTGTGCTTCAGTGAAAACGGTAGCGCGCTCGGCGCGATCGGCTCCCAGCCGCCGTTGACGATCGGTACCGGTCCGCCACCTAACCACGGCGCACCCGTCGAGGCTTTGCGACCGGCGTGGGCAAGTTGAATTGCCGGCACCGAACCCTGCTCCTTGATAAATCGCGCGATCGGCGCGAACGCGGCGCCGTGCGCGTCCGACCATATGCCACTGTCGTGCGACGATATCCGACCTTCCGGCGTAACCCCGGAAGCTTCGACCATTACCAAGCCGGCGCCGCCGACCGCGCGGCTGCCGAGATGCACGAGGTGCCAGTCGCTCGGCATGCCATCGACCGACGAGTACTGGCACATGGGCGACACAAAAACGCGATTGCGCAGCGTGATGTTGCGCAGACGCAGGGGCGCAAATAGTTGAGACATGAAAATCCTTGGTTCGTGATTCGAGGCGACCGCGATTGTACCGATTCGTCGAACGCGGTGGTTTATATGACGCTTGGAAAACCTACGTCAGGTTTAGCGCGGCCATATTCGCCGATGAAGGCTACTGGCCCGCGGTGGCGTCTCGCCGTGTGCGGGATCTTGCCTCGAACATCCAACGGTAAGTAAGCGAGCCGGCCGCGAGCGCGACAATAAGGACCGGCGCCTCCCAAGTACCGAGTCCGAGCGCGGCGATTCCCGGTCCCGGACAGTAGCCGGCCAAGCCCCAGCCGATTCCGAAAATCGCGGCGCCGACAATCAGCGGACGGTCCAACTCCGACTTGGTCGGAAGAAGAAAATGCGTTGCCAATAACGGCTTCGGCCGACGCCCGATCAAGCGATAAGCGATGAAGGTCACGACGAGCGCACCGGCCATGACCAGCGCGAGACTCGGATCCCAGCGGCCGGCGACATCGAGGAAATCGAGCACCTTGGTCGGTTCGACCATGTGCGACAGCGCCAGGCCGAAACCGAATACCAGACCAGCCAATAGGGCGGCGACGTTCTTGCTCATGGCGATACGCCTAGCAGATGGCGAACGACAAATACGGTAAGCATACCCATCAGCACGAACACGACGGTTGCGATCACGGAGCGAATCGAAAGCCGAGCGATGCCGCACACACCATGTCCACTCGTACAACCGCCGCCCATGCGCGTACCGAAGCCGACGAAAAAACCACCGGCAATTAGCAACGCCACGGGAAAGCCGGTGCGCGGCGTATAGCCAGCCGGGTTGAGCGCCACGTACAGCGACGCGCCGGCAACGAGTCCGAGAAGAAACAGCGCGCGCCACGCGGTCTCGCCCGACTGCAGAATTAAGACCCCGCTAAAGATGTCGCTGATGCCGGCGATGCGGCCATTAAGCCACAGCAGCACCGCGGCGCCGGACCCGATTAGCACGCCGCCGAGGAGCGCACTGATCGGCGTGAAGTTTTCCATGACGGTTTCACCATTAACCAACTGTCGACCGAAGCGTAGTTGAACCTATAGTATCCATCGGGGCAACTATGTTTACAGACAAGGATAAACAACCGCCGGTGCGTACCGACGCGACGACTGGTTTACGTGCGAAATTAGCTGACGCCTAAAGACATGCGACGTTGCCGATTGCTCAATTCGACCGCCGATACCGACATCGTGATACGGCGCCGGTGCGTTCACCAGCGCCTCACGCACGCGTGAGCATCCGAGCGGCAACACCTAGTTGGTTGGAACGCAGTATCCCGGCGCTAATCTGGCTGCGCGGTTACGCGCGCGCCGACCTGCACGCCGACGTCATTGCCGGCGCGATCACCGCGATCCTGCTGGTGCCGCAGGCGATGGCCTATGCACTGCTTGCCGGACTGCCGCCGCAAGTTGGGCTGTACGCCAGCTTCGTCGCGCCGATCGCCTACGCCTTGTTCGGTAGCAGCCGCGCGCTGGCGGTCGGACCGGTGTCAGTCGCGGCGATCATGGTTGCGACCGCGCTGGCGTCCGCCGGCATGCAAGGACTGGACACCGACCTCAGTAACGCCGTGATACTCGCCTTCGAAATTGGGTTGATCCTACTGGCGATGGCCGCATTGCGCCTCGGCGCGATCGTGAATTTCCTGAGTCATCCGGTCTTATCGGGTTTTACCAGCGGTGCGGCGGTCGTTATTCTGCTGACGCAAGCTGCCCCGCTTCTCGGAATCGCTGCCGGCCCGACAACCACGAGCCACGAGATCGTCGCCGCGCTCTTCACCGGCATTCACGCGACCAACAGCACGACTCTTTTCGTCGGCATAGCAAGTATTGTCTTGCTGACTCTGGGCGACGGTCCGCTGCAAGCGTTGTTGCGTCGAATCAGCGTAAAGGAATGGGTCACCGCGCTCGGGCGCACGGGGCCGCTATGGGTCGTACTGTTGGCAACGCTCGCGGTGGTCGGCTTCGATCTCGATCGGGTGCACGGCGTCGCCACGGTTGGAACAATTCCCGCCGGTTTGCCGGCCCCGAGTCTCGCCTTTTTGCGCCGCGATAGCTGGATCGCGCTGTTGCCATCAGCCGCGCTAATCGCTTTCATCAGCTACGTCGAAAGCATTTCAATCGCCAAGATACTTGCCAACCGGCGCCGCCAGCGCATTAACGCAAATCAGGAGTTTGTCGGACTCGGCGCGGCGAACATCGCGTCTGCATTCAGTGGCGGCATGCCGGTGGCCGGCGGCTTCGGTCGGACGATGGTGAACTTCACCGCCGGCGCACGCACGCAAATGGCGAGTGTCGTGACGGCGCTGCTCATGGGCGGAACGCTCTTGTGGCTGGCGCCGCTGTTCGCGCGACTACCGAAAGCGGCGCTCGCTGCTGTCATCATGGTTGCGGTCGCGCGCTTGATTGATATCGCGACCTGGCGCGAGGTGTGGCGCTATCAGCGCAGCGATGCGGCGGTGTTGCTCGCGACGCTAATCGGCGTGCTGGTACTTGGCATCGAACTTGGCCTGATTGTCGGAATAGTACTTTCGCTACTGATTTACGTTGGGCGCGGCAGTCGCCCGCATATGGCTATCGTCGGGCGCGTTCCCGAAACCGAGCATTTTCGCAACATCCGGCGGCATGACGTTGAAACCTGGCCGACGCTCGCGCTCGTGCGCGTCGATGAAAGCTTAACCTTCACCAACATCGGCGTGGTCGAAGATTTCGTCACTGCGCACCTGGCGAGCCACTCCGACGTGAAACACGTCGTACTCGTGTGCAACGCCGTCAACCACATCGACAGCAGCGCGCTCGACGCGCTCGAGCGCTTGATCGCGAGCTTACGCGACGCCGACGTGACGATTCATTTGGCCGAGGTGAAGGGGCCGGTGCTCGATGCGCTTCTGCGCATCAATTTTCCCGAACGTATCGCGCCCGGTCGAGTTTTCTTTCGCACTACGGATGCGGTCGCGGTGCTGACGGCGCCGGCGAATACACCGGTTAGTAAACCGGAGAATGAGGCGAGTTAAACGCCAACACCGGCCCGGGTCACGCGCCTCCGCTCAGGGATTAACGGCAATGTTGGTCACAACATTGGATCGGCAAACCGCGTGCAGAAAACACGTCTGCTCGCCGATGTCGACCAAGGTACGTCCGTAGTTGTCACCTTCGGGCGTATCGAGCAACACGTGCGTGCGTACCGGCGCCAAGTTGCCGGACGTGCCGAAACGGGTATCTTGTACCAGGCGATAGCTGTTGAGCGGTTTCTTGACGATGTGCGCGTAGCGGCCGAGTTGGGTCATGTAGCAAAACCCGATGCCAGCCGATAAGTACGCGAGCCCCGAAGGCGCGCGGGTGTCGCGCGCGGCACTCGTGGCAAGAAAACGAAAAACACTGCCGATGGGCTTTAGTAGCTGGGTCCGAATGTCGATCAACCCATCGTCGCGCAAGTCGCAGATTCCTCGAACGTGGAGGATGCGATCTTGCTCCGGCGACAAGCTGCTGCCGGCGCCACCGTCGACGCCGAATACGGTGGCGGCCGATTCGAGTTTCTCGATTATGTTAGGTGCGAAGCCACCGGTCGGCGACGGTGCCGCGGCGTCGAATCCGTCGACGCGCCCATCGATAGCCGTCGCCAGCGGGGCAACTCGCCCGGTTGTCGTTTGCCGTCCATTTACCGTAAGCGAAAACTCGCTGTCTAATCTTGTTCGCAGTAACGCGGAGACGGAAGCGGCGTCGATCGCGGTAGTGACTAGTTCCGCCAGTTCGTTTCGATCGACGTCGGCGTCGATGTTGACTCGCAGCTCGACCGGCAAGGCGCCGCCGGTCATCGTTCCCTTGAGTGCCGACCCGGTCATGGAATAGCGATTGTCTTGGGTAAAGTGGATGTCCCGATAGGCGATTTGGCGCTGCGCCAATGTCGCCGCCATGGCGGCCATGAAGTCCGCTGCCATGCCGGCGGTAAAAAACGCCAACGGAAATGGTGCCAAGTCGGTACCGTTTAGATAGGGCCCCTCATCGGACACCATGCGCCAAGCGGCACCGGCGCTGTTGCAGACGATGGCCTCCTTATGCATTCCCGTGAGTGCGCGCGAGGTCGTGCGAATGACCGGCCCTGCCGACGCCGCTACCCCGAAGCCGAGCGCCGCCGCGTTTGCGACCGGGAAAACCAGCGGATACGACGAGGATTCTATCGATGCCACGGCGCTAATGCGGCCCGCGCAGGTCGCGTCAGCGATTCAAGCCTTCGGATACACGTGCGCCCCGCCGCGCTTAAATTCGCGCGACTTCTCCGCCATCCCCTGCTCCAGTGCCTCGCTTTCGGACACGCCGATTTTGGCGGCGTAGTCGCGCACGGTCGCTCCGGGCTCCTGCCCTCTCGCGACATTACTACATCCATGTAGGGCATCTTGCGTAATGGATGGGTGTGCGCGATCTATCCCTTCAGGTAGATCTCGGCACCGTGATCTCTGAATTCCTTGGCTTTCTCCTTCAGCCCGCGCTCGGCGTAATCGCGCACGTCTTGCGTAATTTTCATCGAGCAAAAATGCGGGCCGCACATGGAGCAGAAGTGCGCGAGCTTGGCACCTTCCTGCGGCAAAGTTGCATCGTGAAACTCGCGCGCTTTCTCCGGATCGAGGCCGAGGTTGAACTGATCCTCCCAACGAAACTCAAAGCGCGCTTTCGATACGGCGTTGTCGCGTAGCTGCGCAGCGGGGAAACCCTTCGCCAGATCGGCGGCGTGCGCGGCGATCTTGTAGGCGATGATGCCGTCGCGTACGTCTTGCTTGTCCGGTAGCCCGAGGTGCTCTTTCGGCGTCACGTAGCAAAGCATCGCCGTGCCGTACCAGCCGATTTGCGCCGCGCCGATAGCGGAGGTGATGTGATCGTAGCCGGGCGCGATGTCGGTCGTCAGCGGGCCGAGCGTATAGAACGGCGCTTCGAAGCATTCGGCCAGCTCCTTGTCCATGTTCTCCTTAATGAGCTGCATCGGCACATGGCCCGGCCCTTCGATCATCACCTGCACGTCGTGCTTCCAGGCGATCTTGGTCAGCTCGCCCAGCGTTTCGAGTTCGGCGAATTGCGCGCGGTCGTTGGCGTCGGCAATGGAACCGGGGCGCAACCCGTCGCCCAGCGAGAACGACACGTCATAGGCTTTCATGATCTCGCAGATTTCCTCGAAGTGTGTAAAGAGGAAATTCTCCCGATGATGTGAGAGGCACCACTTGGCCAAGATCGAACCGCCGCGCGAGACGATGCCGGTAACGCGCTCGGCGGTGTAGGGAATGTAAGCCAGACGCACTCCGGCGTGTATCGTGAAGTAGTCGACCCCCTGCTCGGCCTGCTCGATCAAGGTGTCGCGAAACATTTCCCAGGTCAGCTCTTCGGCTTTGCCGTTTACTTTCTCGAGCGCCTGGTAAATCGGCACGGTGCCAATCGGCATCGGCGCGTTGCGCAAGATCCATTCGCGCGTCTCGTGAATATTTTTTCCGGTGGAAAGATCCATCAAGGTGTCGCCGCCCCAGCGCGCGGACCACACCATCTTTTCCACTTCTTCCTCGATGCTCGACGTCACCGCCGAGTTGCCGATATTGGTATTTATCTTTACTCGAAAGTTCCGACCGATGATCATCGGTTCGAGTTCGAGATGATTGATGTTCGCCGGAATGATCGCGCGCCCGCGCGCAACTTCAGCGCGCACGAATTCAGGCGTGATGTCTTGCGGGATCGCGGCGCCAAAACTGTGGCCGCGATGTTGCGTTAGATACTTCGCATAACGCGGATCGTCGCGCAGCTCTTTGAGGCGAAGCTGCTCGCGAATCGCGACGTACTCCATCTCCGGCGTCACCACTCCTTTGCGCGCGTAGTGCATTTGCGTGACGTTGCTGCCGGGCTTCGCGCAGCGAGGATTGCGGATGTGCTCGAAGCGCAGAGAGTCGAGCGCGACATTGGCCAGCTGCTCGCGCGCGTAGGCGGAACTGAAATCAGCCAGCTCGACGGTGTCGTTGCGCACGATTATCCATCCCAGGCGCTCGGGTCGTAGACCCTGCAAAAGGTCGATAGCCGCCGCCGGGTCGGTGTACGGGCCGGAGGTGTCATATATATAGATAGGCGGATTGTCTTCGAGGCCGGCCGCGGCGCGGGTAGACGTCTGCCTTACCTCCCGCATTCCCACGCGAATGTCGGCACGCGACCCGTGTACGTAGATTTTGCGGGAACTCGGAAACGGGCGCGTCGCGTCAGCCGATAGCGACGCCGTCTTCTTTAGGAATTCCTTGGGGATCGCACTCATCGCTCACTCCTCGCCCCGCGGGGGCGTAGTGGCGTAGGCGCTTTGATCTCGTGACGAGGCAGCTTTCCTACGCCGGTATCAACCGGATCAGGTTCGAAGGGTATTTCTCAGCCCCGTGTAACGGGGGCACCCCTAGCCTTAATTCCTGCCGTCCCTGGCGTCGCACTTTGGGCGTCGAC
>Ga0154757_1013_pt2 | contig 20816 bp, 18 predicted proteins | sample Rifle2008BG16ft_FD_105765 | JGI IMG/M metagenome (GOLD analysis project Ga0154757, IMG submission 105765) | Candidatus Muproteobacteria bacterium RBG_16_60_9 | reverse complement strand
TGCTGGTTGACGCAGACGATGCAGAGAGGATCGACCGAACGCTGGCGGCGATGGGCTACCGCTGTCTGCACCGGAGCACCGACGCGGCAAATTACGAACGGGACGATGAGCGCGTGGTTCTTTAAGGTAGTGCCATTGGGGTGGGAGTGATTAAATCGGAATCACTCCCACACACTTTGCACTTTTAAGCCAGCAGCGGGACAGCTACCATGCGCCACCGCCGCGATGAGGAAAGCGACCTCCACGATGAACGTCTTGCGAATGGTGCTCTGCACCTTACTAGTGTTCGGGAGCGTGCCAGTCGTCCTGGCGCAAGCGCCGGAGACCGTTTTTCTCGAAGAACTTACTTGGACTGAGCTGAAGGATCAGATCGACGCTGGTAAGACCACCATCATCGTCCCCATCGGCGGCACCGAACAAAACGGACCGGCGATGGCGCTTGGCAAGCACAATGTGCGGGCCAAGGCGCTGGCGGAAAAGATCGCGAAAGCGTTAGGCAATGCCGTGGTCGCGCCGGTGGTCGCGTACGCGCCGGAGGGCGGCGTGAACCCGCCGACTGCGCACATGCGCCTGCCGGGTACGATTACGGTTCCGGACGACGCATTCGAAAAAACCCTGGAGTACGCGGCGCGCAGCTTTACGCTGCATGGTTTTCGCGACGTCGTCTTGCTGGGCGACCACGGCGGCTATCAAAAGAACCTCAAGGCTGTCGCGCAGCGACTTAACCGTGAATGGAAAAATTCCAGCGTGCGGGTGCATGCGATCGAGGAGTACTATCGCGCGGCCGCAAGCAGCTACGCGCAGCTGCTCAAGAGCCGCGACTATAAGGATAGCGAGATCGGCACCCATGCCGGGCTGGCCGATACGTCCCTTTCCCTGGCGGTGGACCCGCGCCTGGTTCGCGCAAGTCACCTGTCTTCCGGTGCCGATCTGGATGCGGCGCATGGTGTGTATGGGGACCCGCGTCGGGCGAGTGCCGAGCTGGGCGGAATAGGGATCAACTTAGTCGTCACGCAAAGCGTTGAGGCGATCAAGAAATCCGTCGCGCGCCGCTAATTACCCTCCAGGGGGTAGGCGCAGAAGACTTTGCTTGTGGTTATATTTTTTTCTTATTTCTATCTCAGGAGCACGCATGAAACGTCCCAACCACCGTCGTGATCTCGTTGTCGCATCGACTCTGGCGCTTATCTTTGGATCGTCCATTTCGTTTCTCACGAATCACGCTGCGCTCGCCCAATCGGCGGTCACGACCGTGCCCGGCATGCCGCCGGTGATCGACCCGACAAATCTTTACAGCGAAACGACGACGGACCGAATGAACCCGAGCGTGGCGGGGGACTTGCCGCGGGTGTATGTCCCGAACCGGCGCTCGAATGATATTTACGTAGTCGATCCGGCGACGTTTAAAGTTGTCGACAAATTCAAAGTCGGCATCAATCCGCAGCATGTCGTGCCGTCGTGGGATATGAAAACGCTTTGGGTCACGAACAACGCGGAAGGCCGAACCGACGGCACCCTGACACCCGTCGATCCGAAAACCGGCAAACCCGGAAAGTCCATTGCCGTCGACGACCCCTACAACATGTATTTCACGCCGAACGGCGATCACGCCATCGTCGTGGCGGAAGCGTACAAGCGGCTCGACTTCCGCGATCCGCAGACGATGGCGCTGAAATCGTCGATCGCGGCACCGAAGTGCGGCGGCATCAACCACGCGGATTTCTCCATCGACGGCCGCTACGCGATCTTCACCTGTGAATTCGCCGGCGGCCTCGTCAAGATCGATTTGGTTAATCGCAAGGTCGCCGGTTACTTGAAATTGTCGAAAGGAAAAATGCCGCAGGACATTCGCGTCTCGCCGGACGGGAAAGTGTTCTACATTGCCGACATGATGGCGAACGGGGTCTTCGTGATCGACGGCGATAAATTCAAAGAGATCGACTACATCAAGACCGGCGTCGGAGCCCACGGCCTTTACCCGAGCCGCGACGGCAAGAAACTCTACGTGGCTAACCGCGGCTCGACCGAAGTTTTCGGACCCAAAGGCGGTCCGGGCAGCGTATCGGTGATCGATTTCGCGACGCGCAAAGTCGACGCCACCTGGCCCATCCCCGGCGGCGGCAGCCCCGACATGGGCAACGTCAGCGCCGACGGAAAATATCTTTGGCTCTCAGGCCGTTTCGACGACGTGGTCTACGCGTTCGATACCGCGACCGGCGAAGTGAAAGCGAAAGTGCGTGTCGGCCAAGAACCGCACGGCCTCACCGTGTGGCCGCAACCGGGGCGGTATTCGCTGGGGCATACGGGGAATATGCGGTAGGGCAGCGGACTAATAGCGGGCGGACCACCAACCTCCGCTGTGGACCGACTCTTTTTACATCACGAGAGACTAAGGTTAAGTGAGTGGTATTCGCACAAGGCGCTGTTAACGGCAGATATATATGGAAGATGCATTGCAAACAAAAATAACGAACCTCATCGCAGAGGGCCGGGAGATTGCCCGCGCGTTCGATCGCGACGTTCGGCAAAAGAACTGGCATCCCTTCATCGCTGCGGATTACGACGTAGTGCTGCGTCAATTGCTCCCGCTGCGCCGGCCGGGGGCGAGCTTTCTCGAGTGCGGGTGCGCGACCGGCGTCATCACGATCATGGCCGATCTGCTCGGGTTCGACGCCTGCGGCATCGAGATCGATGCGGACCTCGTCGCTACCGCCCGGCGGCTCGCCGACAAATACGAGTCGAGCGCGCGTTTTGCGCTCGGCAGCTTCTTGCCTACCGGCTACGAGTATCGCGATTCCAATGGCGACGGCCGCCTCGGCACCTTGACCCAGGGCGATTCCGGCTTTCCGCAACTCGCGCGGTCGCTCGGAGACTTCGATATTGTTTTTGCATATCCGTGGGAAGGCGAAGCCGCCACGCTTCAGGATCTGATGAAGCGTCATGGCCGCCGCGACGCGCGACTGCTGTTGTATGGCGCCCCTGATGGAGCTTCGCGACGAGCGACGCCCGGCATGAAAGACAGGAAAGATCTCGCGACTGAGTTGCGGGAATTGCCGATAGCGCGCGTAGCGCGCAAAATATAAAGCCGGCAGGTCATGGGAAAAGATTCGCGACTGTGAATAAGCGAAAAAATTGATTGGTCAGAGCGCTCTAATCCGTCCCCGATAAGCACCGGAAAGGCGCTCGTCGCATTACTAACATCGAAATCCGTCGCCCCGGGCGACAGTTCATCCTTCCCACGCTCGGTCGGTCGCAAGCCCCTCGCGCCGGTCTTCGGCCTTGCCGAAACTTGTCTGCGTTCGCAACCGCAACGCAGACAAGCCATGCAGACACTCGCCACACCGGCCGTCGTCGTCCAAATGATCGCCGCCCTCATCGCACTTGGTGTGGGGGCACGGTGTTCCTGCGCCGCAAAGGGACGGTAACGCACGTGTGGTTCGGGCGGAGCTGGGCGGTACTGATGATGGCGGTCGCGCTTTCAAGCTTCGCGATCCCCGGCGCCGACGGCAAGTATTCCTGGATTCACGGCCTATCCGCCTACGTCACCATCGCAGTGCCGTTTGCGGTCTACTCAGCGGTTCGCGGCCGAATCGCGGCGCACCGCCGGCTCATGTTCGGTCTCTATATCGGCGGACTTGTCGTTGCCGGTCCGTTCGCTCTGCATCCCGGCCGGCTACTGGGCCACGCGGTCCGGTCGGCGCTCGGCGTCGCCTGAGCTTTTCGGCAGAGTAAACCCAACTTTCCGCCGATTCTCCGCTACCGAATTCTGCGTTACTCGCCGCGGGTAGTTAGTTGTGACGTAGCGGTTGGGTCCGCAATAGTCCGCGAATGCGATTCTTGTTTTCCTTGCACGCGTCGCCATGCGGCGAGTTGATTTTGCGTTGCGCGTAAGAAAATCTTGACAACTGTTGTATATTTCTATTATTCTAGAAACATAGATAGAGATACCACTGTGCCAAAGAAACAGAATCTCGACCAGATCGCCCGCTACGCCGATATGCTGTTCGCCATGGGCGCGGAGCCACGGTTGCGCATCATGCAGCTACTTCTTTCGGCACACCCGGAAGGGATGGTGGTGGGTGACATTGGGCAGGAACTTGAGATCGCAAATTCCACGCTCTCGCACCATCTTGAAAAATTAAAAAACGAGAATCTGGTGAACGTGCGCCGTGAGGGAACGTTTCTCTGGTACTCGGCGAATGCACAAGCGCTTCAGGAACTCCTCGGGTTCCTCTACGCCGAGTGCTGCACCCGGAACAAGGCCGTCGAACCGCGAAGCATTATTTCAATCTGCAAGTAAGAGGACAAAATCATGAGCCAACAGAACGTTAAAGAAGTCGTCCGGGAAAAGTACGGGCAGGCGGCGCTGCGCGTGAAGTCAGGCGCCGGCAATTCCTGCTGCGGTGGCGCGTCGGCGCTCGCGACGTCTTGTGATCCGATCGCCTCGAACCTCTACGACCGGACGCAAGAAGGTGAAGTACCGGACACCGCGCTGAAAGCTTCTCTCGGCTGCGGCAATCCCACGGCGTTAGCGCAGTTAAAGCCCGGTGAAGTTGTGCTCGATCTCGGATCCGGCGGCGGCATCGACGTGTTGCTTTCCGCGCGGCGCGTTGGCCCCACGGGTAAAGCCTACGGCCTCGACATGACTGATGAAATGTTGGCGCTGGCGGAGGAAAACAAGCGCAAGAGCGGGCTCACCAATGTCGAGTTCCTGAAAGGCGAGATCGAGAACATCCCGCTGCCCGATAATTCGGTCGACGTTGTCATTTCCAATTGCGTCATTAACCTGTCGGGCGACAAGGATCGCGTATTGAAAGAAGCATTCCGAGTACTAAAGCCGGGCGGTCGCTTCGCCGTCTCTGACGTTGTCGTCCGTGGCTCGGTGCCGGCCGACATCCGGAAAAATGTGGAGCTTTGGGTCGGCTGCGTCGCCGGAGCGCTTGGCGATTACGAGTACGTCGCGAAACTTACCAAGGCGGGCTTCGAAAATATCGAGATCGAACCGACGCGAGTTTACAGCGTCGACGATGCCCGCACTTTTCTGGCCGACAAGGGTTTCGACGTGGACGCTATCGCCAAGCAAGTCGAAGGTAAGTTCATAAGCGCCTTCGTCCGTGCCACAAAATCTTCAGCGGCGTGTTGCGGAACAGAGTGCTGTGGTTAAGACTTACGGATTGTAAGTAGACGGCTAAAGAGATCGAGCCGCAGGGCGGAGGTCTTTTCTGCGTTTCGTTGCCCGACACGCGCAAAAGGCCGTCACGTACAGAAGCGAAATGAAATCGCCACTAGAGTATAGGGATGAGTTACCGCGGACCCCGGGTTTGCCGGAATCACGAAACGCCGCAAACAGATGAAGGAGACTTTATGAATGCCACTCGCAAGCGCTTTCTATTTGCGACAATCGTCGCCACCGTTCTGATTGGTCCGGTCGCGTTCGCCGCCGAAAAAGAAAGCAGCGTGAAACAGGGCACTAAAGAGGCCGGCCACGCGGTCGGCTCGGCGATTCGCGAAGTCGGGCTTGGCGCGAAGGAAGTCGGCAAAGCAATCGGTCATGCGGCGAAGGAAGGCGTTGAAGCGGTAAAGGAAGGCGGCCGTGAAATCAAGAAGGGCGTGAAGGGCGAGAAATAAAACTGTTCAAAGGATAAGAGGCCGGAAACATCCCCACTGAAGCACGGCACGCAACTTTACATTCTGCTAATGCGCGACTGAATCGCGGCGCATGCGCGCGAAAGCCTCCTCGACTGCCGGGCTCCACACTTTCCAAGCGTGTCCGCCGGTTCGCGCGAGATAATGGTCCGGCGCAAGCACGGTGCCGATCAAATCCGCGGCGGTGCGCAGCCGATCGCTCTCGCCGCAGACGAGCCACACGCGCTTACTCATCGCCGCGTCGCGGCTCCACGATTTAATAACTCGCCATTGCTCGCGCACGCCGTTCGCCCGATCTATTTCTATCGGCTTCGGGCCCGGCTCCCACGCTGCGACGCCGCCTACTGCCGCAATTTCTTTTATCAGGGTTCCGTCGCCCATGTAGGGCGCCATCAAGAGCAGCCCGGTCAACTCACCGGGATGCTCGTGCTCGTAGAGCGTCACGCCGACGCCGCCCATCGACGCGCCGGCCAGCCAGATTTCTCGATAGCCGCGCCGACGGGCTGGCGTGACAATCTGATCGTGCAGGCGCGGGACGATTTTTCCATCCAAGTAATAGGAAAGTGTCGCTTCGACCAGCACGACGTCGAAATCCGGTCGACTGTGCTGAATGGCGTCGACGATTCCTGAGTTCGCGAGCGCATCGAGATCGTCGCCGCGACCCGGCAACACGATCGCCAAGCGCCGCACTTGGCTGGGGGCCGGCGCGTCGATCCAGTGAATGATTTTATTTTTCAGTAGGCCGATTTTCTTTGTCCCACTTCACGATATCGCCGTCTAGGTGATACAGTTTTTCGAACCCGTCGGCTTTGAGCGTTTTCGCCGCGATCGCAGCGCGTGTCCCGCTGTGGCAGTAGAGAACGACATCTTTGTCCTTGGCGGCGAGCAGCTCGCCAATGCGGTTGGGGATTTTGTCGTAAGGGATGTTGATCGCGCCCGGCACGTGCCCTTGCGCGTACTCCTCCGGGGAGCGCACGTCGAGAATCAGCAACGATTTGTCCATCTTTTGCGTTCGTTGGAGTAGCGCATCCGCGTTGACATTCTTCATGTCCGCCGCGAACAACATGCCGCTTGCGAACAGAGTAAACGCGACGACTAACACTCTGGCAAACGTATTCATCGTTTCTCTCCGTATACAATCGAACAATTTGTTGCGTGCTTCATTCCGACAAAGCGCCCGCATTCAGTGTTCGCAGTCTCGCATCGCCGCCCCGGGCGCAGCAAGAGACACCACCGGCAAGCCCGTTGCCGACTGTTGTTAGCCCGAGAGAATCGCGCAGCCAGCCTCGATTTCTGCGACGAACCATCGGGAAAAGCTGTTCCGCGACGCAATCGCTAGGCCACAATAGTTACTGGTGCTTGCTCGAAGTGAGTAACGATTGCTTGCTCTGGCTGTGCATTGTCGGTATTAGTCTGCGATCCTAAGTTGATTTCAAAACTCGATGGCGCGATGCTTTCGGGCGCTGTAGGTTTCCAAGCAAATCCTTCTCGAACCTTAACAGGATAAACATTTATGTCCGATCTTAAAAATCGCCAGATCAAATTAGCCGCGCGTCCCGTCGGGATGGTTAAGCCCAGCGACTTCGCGCTTTCGACCGAACACACGACGCAGCCCGGTCCAGGTGAAGTGCTAGTCAAGGTGCAATACATTTCGCTCGATCCCGCCATGCGCGGCTGGATGAACGAAGGCCGGTCTTACATCCGACCGGTCGGCATCGGCGAAGTCATGCGTGCCGGCGGCATCGGGCGCGTGATCGCTTCGGGCGACGCGAAGGTGGCGGTTGGCGATACCGTTACCGCGACCACGGGTGTGCAGGACTACGCGCTGATCAAAGCGACGGACGTTGTAAAGGTCGATCCCCGAGTAGCACCTCTGCCGCGCTATCTTGGCGTGCTCGGCATGCCGGGCATGACGGCGTATTTCGGGCTGCTCGACGTCGGTCAGCCGAAGCCGGGTGAAACCGTCGTGGTATCGGCTGCTGCCGGCGCGGTCGGTAGTGTTGCCGGGCAGATCGCAAAGATAAAGGGCTGTCGCGTGGTTGGCCTTGCCGGCGGCGCGGATAAATGTCGCGCCGTGGTCGATGAATTCGGCTTCGACGCCGCCATCGACTACAAGCACGAAGACGTGCGAAAGAAATTGCGCGAGTACTGTCCGAAAGGCATCGACGTGTACTTCGACAATGTCGGCGGCCCGATTCTGGAAGCGGCGCTGGCCAATTTGGCAGCCAAGGCGCGCATCGTGTTGTGCGGCGCGATTTCTCAATACAACGCGGCCGCCGATGACTTACGCGGTCCGCGAAACTACATGACGCTGCTAGTGAATCGCGCGCGCATGGAAGGGTTTGTCGTGTTCGACTACGCCGCGCGCTACGCCGAGGCCGCGCGAGCGATGGCGGGTTGGATTGCCGAGGGCAAGCTCAAAGCGCGCGAGGACATCGTCGATGGGCTCGAAACCTTTCCGCAAACGTTGTTAAAACTTTTTCGCGGCGAGAACGTCGGTAAGTTGGTAATCAAGGTATCGAACGGTTGACCGCGTCGGTCTCGAAAAGAATCGAGCTAAGAGAACGATCGCCAACTCACAAAACGTGGATTATGCGCAAGCCGCGATTGCCGTATCATTTCAGCCGCGGCAAGACATTGAACGGGCCGGTACAAAGATCAATAGACGAGTCGGAGTCGAATGGCGCTTACTTAACTACAAATGTAGGGTGGGTTAGCGTTTTTTGCGTAACCCACCAGCGTTGCGTAGCAACACAACATGCCTTTGTTAATGCGTGCCTGGCGGCACGCCTGGTGGGTTACGGCACAGACGGCGTGCCTAACCCACCCTACATCGATTCTAAAATACGCATTAAGTACGCACCATTCGAGTCGGAGTCCTTTAACGATTCCGGTTAATCCGGAAAGACTGCTCGGCCAGCCTCGATTTCCGCGACGAGCCAACGATGAAAGCCGCGCGCGAGCAGCCACTCGATGCGATCGCCGCTCCAAAATAGTCGCCGGCGCTCGTGCGAGGAATCCTTTAGCGTTTTAAGAAAGCTTGCAGTGCGCTTGGCGTCGGCGGCGAACACCGGATGCGCACGCATGGCGCGCAACCAGCCGTCGACGGACGGGAAGCGAGTTTCGTCGAGATTGAAGCCGAGCGGACGCGCGGCGACTAGATTCGCGAACCACGCGCATTCGACGACTCCCGGAGCGCCAAATGGCCACGGCTTTGCGCGCGTGGCCAGTTCGGATTCGAGCCGGGCGAGCACTCGCTCGAGATCGCACTGTCCCGCCTCCCTAAGACCCGCAGGCGGTTGGTCGTCCCGATCAGCCCAATGCCAAAACGAACAATCGACCACGATGGGATCGAACCGCTGATCCGCCAGGCGCTCCAGTGCGCGTGCCGCCACCCGTGCGGCAATGTCCGCCGGATAGAGCGCGCGCTCGGGGTAACGCCATTCGAGGTACTGCAAAATATCGGCGGAATTGACGACAGTGATGCCGCCATCGACGAGCACCGGCACTTCCGCCCGCGGGTTGAGTCGCGTCAATTCGTCGTGAGATTCGCGCGTGAGCGCGTCGATGGGTTCGTAAGCGAGCCGTTTCAGATCGAGGCCGAGCGCGACCTTGCGCGCGAACGTGCTAAACCAGCTGCCGTACAGTTTGATTGGCATACGCTTCCTTCCCGTTTGTTTCGATTCGCCATGCTAGGAGGAACGATTGCATCGACGCAAATCGACTTGCGTCATGCAGCCGCCGGCATCTTTCTTGGCCATACTTCTGCCATCCGTTGCGCGGCGCTTTCATTTCGGCACTAAGGTTCTCTCCTTTTGCGGCCCAGTATTGTTCGAGTCGGGGCGGATTGTTGCGGTGAAACTGTTGCGAGGAAGGTCTTTTAACGACTTCCGGCGCCGCCGCTGCGCAGTAATGTATGCCTGGCGTGGTTGCCGCGCGTTCCGTTTGCCGGCGATCGGCGGCTCGCGCTCTTGCGGTGCGTGTGAATCGCGGCGCTTGATTTGTGTCAAGCGACAAGTCTCCGCCGTGATTTAGTCTTATGTAACGTAAGAGCGATCTCGATGTTTCGCGGCGGTAACGGGCGGGTACGGCGGCCCCCGGCCGGTGACCGAATATCTTGCAGTGGTTGGAGGTGCACATGAAGAACGTCCACGATGAAACGCTCGGCCTGTTTGTCGATACCTGTCACAAGATTGCCGAACGCGGGCTGCTGCGATGTAGTTGCGGCAACCTTTCGCTGCGCCTCGATGAAGAGCGCTTCCTTATCACCGGTACGGGCAGCTGGATGAATCGACTGCGGCGCGAGGACGCTGTGGTTTGTCGCATAAGCGATGGCGTGGTGCTCGACGGTAAAAAACCAAGCAGCGAAGCGGGCTTTCACGCGGGTACGTTGCGTGTGCGTCCGAACGTGAACGCGGTGCTACATTTTCAGTCGCCGTACGCGACGGCACTTGCATGCCGCCGTGGTGACGCCATTGACTATGCCGTGATTCCCGAGATTCCGTACTACATCGGTTCGATCGCGCGCGTGCCCTACCTTCGCCCGGGCTCGACCGAGCTTGCCGAAGCAGTCACCGAGGCGATGCGCAACCACGACATGGCGCTGCTCGCGAATCACGGGCAGGTAACAGCCGCACGCGATCTCGACCAGGCAATACAAAACGCCGAGTTCTTCGAACTTGCCTGTCAGATTCTTTGGATTGGCGGCAACGCCGTCGCCGCCATGCCGCCAGAGGAATCCGAGCACTTGCGTCGGCTGCGGGCTGAACGGTCAGCGCGTGCGGTCTGATTCGGGGCAGAGAAATCTCGCGTTACTAAAAAATCCGCCACGGGCACGCACCCGACTGTGAGCGAGACCTCCGGCGTTATGCCGGTTGCGAATGGAATTTCGTGTTTCCGCGGTGGCAGGTCTATATTAAGCGCTCTACATCGATGTTCGAAATTTCGAGCCAATGGCGAAACTCCCTACGATCGGTTCGGTAATGACCGCGTTCCCTTACCTCATCGAAGTCGACGCCCACGCGGCGGCGGCGAAGACGATGATGCAGCAATTCAAGATTCACCATCTCCCGGTGCGGGACGGCGACAAAATTGTGGGCGTGATTTCGGAGCAGGAACTCAGGCGCGCGCAGGCATATGGGCGCGACATATCAAGCGATGCCGATACGCGCATCGCCGAAGTTTGTACCCGCGAAGTCTGCGTTGCCGACCCCGACGAGCCACTCGACGCCGTGTTGAAGCATATGGCGGAGGCGCACGTCGATGTCGCTTGCATTGTGAAGGGCGGAAAGCTCGCCGGCATCTATACCTTTTCCGATGTGTGTCGCCAATTCGCGGAATCGCTTCGGGTGCAGGCGACAAAGTAGGCGTGTGCGTCTACACCCGACCTCGTGATCGACGGAAAATAGATCGCTAGCGGGGCGCGGGAAACGACCGATTCGATCTACGTTTCAATTCGGCGGCGCCGTCGCCACGGTCGTGTCATGCGCTTGTTCCAGCGCTGTCAGCAGCACCGCCGCTTTTACATGAAAGTCAGCGAAGTATTTTCCGGGTAGTGGCGCCGCGTCCGGCAAGTGGACGGTGCGCGGATTTTTGTGTACGCCGTTCACGCGATATTCGTAATGTAAGTGCGGGCCGGTCGCGGCACCGGACCGGCCGACGTAGCCGATGGTTTCACCCTGTTTGACGCGTTCACCATTACGCAAGCCGCGCGCAAAGCGCGACAGGTGGCCGTAGAGCGTGGAAATCCCGCCGCCATGTTCGAGGATGACGACATGGCCGTAGCCACCCTGGTAGCCAACAAAGTTTACGCGACCGTTGCCGGCCGCCTTAATAACAGTACCGATCGGCGCGGCGTAGTCGACACCTTGGTGCGCACGCGAAATGTTTAGTATCGGATGGTGACGACGGAGGTTGAAGTTCGAGCTGACGCGCGTGAAGTCGAGCGGCGCGCGCACGAACTGCCGGCGCATGCTGCGGCCTTGCGGCGTGAAGTAGTTGTCGACTTCGCCGTCCGCGGAGGTGTAGCGCACGGCGCGAAACGTCTCGCCGTTGTTCACGAACTCGGCAGCCAAGATGCGCCCGTCGCCGATGAATTGGCCGTCGCGGTATTTGTGCTCGTAGATTACGCTAAAGCGGTCGCCCGGCCGAATGTCGAGCGCGAAATCGATATCCCACCCGAAGATGTCATTCGCGAGTCGCAGTATCGTGTCGGGACTCATGCCGGCGGCGCGCGCCGCGACGAATAAAGAGGAATCGATCTTTCCGCGCGCGTACACCGTTCTGATCTCGATCGGTGTCGCGATGACTTGCGCGGCAAAGCCTTTTTCTCCGCGCGTGACGGACAGAATTTCGGTTTCGCTGATACGGCGGTTGAGTCCGTTCACCGCGCCATCGGCGTGCGTGACGGAAAGCTTGTCGCCCGGGCGGATGCGGCTCAGCGTTTTGCGCGCGTCAGGGAGCGCGAGAATAGTGCTTAGATCGACCAGGCTGAGATCGAGTCGGCGGAAGATTTTCTCCAGCGTGTCGTTGCGTCGGACGACGAATTCGATTTTGTCGCCGGACGGTTCCGTGGCGGCGGCTGTTTCCGCGATCGGTTCGGGCGCCGCCGGTGTTTCGGACGACAGTTCCGGTTCGACTTCGGCGAGCGTCGCGATTTCGAACACTTCGTTGTCGAGCGGTTGTGGAATGCGCTGCGCTACCTCGGGCGTCGATATGTACGCGACCAGGCCGCTGACCAACGAGAGCGCGACACCGGTAAAAACCCAGCGCACGCGCTTTTTATTTTTCGTTTTTCGTTCCGACTTCGGTTTATAGTCGAACGGTACGCCCGAATGTCGTGGCACCGGATGCAGCTCACGTTAGGTCGACATAGGGATGATAAGTCATTGACGGGATACGTCAAACCGCGGGTCCGACAGGATCAGTGTGAGCGCTTAAACGAGACCGCCGTAATCCCTGAATCCGCGTCGATCGTTTCTGGCGTTGCACGCTCGCGGTAACTGGTAGGGGTCTCATGTCGTTATGCGAATGCCGTGAGCTATGCCTCGCAGCGATTGGTTAAGCAGACTACTCGACCGGATCGTACCCAAGATTCGGCGCGAGCCAGCGCTCGGCGGTAGCAACATCAGTACCTTTCCGCCGCGCGTAATCCTCAACTTGATCCTTGCCGAGTTGTCCCACGGCGAAGTACGTCGATTCCGGATGCGCAAAGTAGAAACCGCTGACCGCAGCCGCCGGCCACATGGCGTTGCTCTCGGTCAATTGCACCTTGGTTTTGCGTGTGGCGTCGATTAGCGCAAAGAGTGTCGGCTTCTCGGTGTGGTCGGGGCAAGCGGGGTAGCCGGGGGCGGGGCGGATGCCGCGGTAATCTTCCTTAATAAGATTCTCGTTGTCGAAGTGCTCATCGGTGGCGTAGCCCCAGAATTCGCGGCGCACGCGCTCGTGCAGGCGTTCGGCGAAGGCTTCGGCTAAACGGTCGGCCAGCGCTTTCACCATGATCGCTTTGTAGTCGTCGTGTGCGGCGTGGTACTTCTTCGCGAGCTCGTCGGCGCCGATACCGGCGGTGACGGTGAAGCCGCCGACGTAATCCTTAATACCGGTTTCTTTCGGCGCGACGAAATCGGCGAGCGCGCGGTTCGGTTTGCCGGGCGGCTTTTCGTCTTGCTGGCGCAGCGTGCGGATAACCGCCGCGACCTGCTGACGCGTCTCGTCCTTATACACTTCGACGTCGTCGCCGATGCTGTTGGCGGCGAACAGGCCGATGACGCCGTTCGCGGTGAGCTTGCGACCGGCAATTAGCTCTTTCAGCATTTTCTGCGCGTCCTCGAAGAGCTGCGTGGCTTGTTTGCCGACGACTTTGTCTTTCAGGATCGCGGGATATTTGCCGTGCAGTTCCCAGGTTTGGAAAAACGGAGTCCAGTCGATGTACTTCGCCAGCTCGTCGAGCGGATAGCTTGGCAGCACTTCGAGACCCAATTTACGCGGGGCCGGGGGCGTGTAGCCGCTCCAGTCGATCTTGGTTTTGTTGGCGCGCGCGTCGGCAAGCGGCAGCAAGCGCACGTTGGATTTCTTGCCGGCGTGGCGCTTGCGCACTTCGTCGTACTCGGCCTTGATGCCGGCGACGTAGTTCGGTTTCTGTTCGGTGCTCAATAGGCTCGACGCCACGGTTACGCTGCGCGAAGCGTCTTTCACCCAGATGGTCGGGTGACCGTAGTTGGGCGCGATCTTCACCGCCGTGTGCACGCGCGAGGTCGTGGCACCGCCGATCAGCAGCGGCACGGTGAAACCTTCGCGCGTTAGTTCTTTCGCCAGATGCGCCATCTCGTCGAGCGAAGGCGTGATCAGGCCGGAGAGGCCGATGATGTCGACGTTCTCCCGCTTCGCTACTTCGATGATCTTCGCCGCCGGCACCATCACGCCGAGGTCGATGACCTCGTAATTGTTGCAGGCGAGCACGACGCCGACGATGTTCTTGCCGATGTCGTGCACGTCGCCCTTGACCGTGGCCATCAGGATTTTGCCTTTGGCCTTGGTCTCGCCGGTCTTGGCGGCCTCGATGTACGGGATGAGATAGGCCACGGCCTTTTTCATCACGCGCGCACTCTTCACCACCTGCGGCAGAAACATCTTGCCGGCGCCGAAGAGGTCGCCGACGACGCTCATGCCGTCCATGAGCGGGCCTTCGATGACTTCGATCGGGCGCGCGAACTGCGTGCGGCATTCTTCGGTGTCCTGTTCGACATACTCGTCGATGCCGTTCACCAACGCGTGCTTGATGCGCTCGCGCACCGGCAGCTCGCGCCAAGTAAGATCCGGGCCCTTGCTCTGCTCGCCTTTGCCGGCGTACTTCGGCGCGATGTCGAGTAGGCGATCAGTGGCGTCTTCGCGGCGATTGAGAATCACGTCTTCGACGCGCTCGCGCAGTTCTTCGGGAATGTCTGCGTATACCGGCAACACGCCGGCATTGACGATGCCCATGGTCATGCCGGCCTTGATGGCGTGATACAGGAACACCGAATGGATAGCTTCGCGTACCGGGTTGTTGCCGCGGAACGAGAACGACACGTTCGACACGCCGCCGGAGATATGCGCGTGCGGGCAGCGCCGGCGGATTTCTTTCGTGGCCTCGATGAAGTCCACGGCGTAATTGTTGTGCTCGGCGATACCGGTCGCGACCGCGAAGATGTTCGGATCGAAAATGATATCCGTCGGCGGGAAACCGACCTGCTCCGTCAGCAGCTGGTAGGCACGTGCGCAGATCTCGACCTTGCGCTCCTTCGTGTCGGCTTGGCCGGTTTCGTCGAACGCCATCACCACCGCGGCCGCGCCGTAGCGACGCACCAGGCGCGCTTGTTCCAGGAACTTCGCTTCGCCTTCCTTCAGCGAAATCGAGTTTACGATACCTTTGCCTTGGTTGCGCTTCAGGCCCGCTTCGATCACTTCCCACTTAGAGGAGTCGATCATGAGCGGTACGCGCGCGATGTCCGGCTCCGACGCCACCAGGTTCACGAACGTGCCCATCGCCTGCGTGCCATCGAGCATGGCTTCGTCCATGTTGATGTCGATGATCTGCGCGCCGTTCTCGACTTGGCTCCGCGCGACGTCAAGGCCTTTCGAGTAGTCGTTATTAAGGATGAGCTTCTTGAACGCGGCCGAGCCGGTGATGTTGGTGCGCTCGCCCGCATTCACGAACAGCGAGTCGCCGCCGACGTTGAACGGCTCAAGGCCGGCGAGGCGCAGCTTCGGTTCGATCTTCGCCGGCGCGCGCGGGCGCACGCCGGCGGTGACGTTCGCAATCGCCTTGATATGCGCCGGTGTCGTGCCGCAGCAGCCGCCGACGATGTTCAAAAATCCTTGCTGCGCCCAGTCGCCGATCTCTTGCGCCATGAACTCCGGCGTTTCGTCGTAGCCACCGAAGGCGTTCGGCAGGCCGGCATTGGGGTGGCAGCTCGTGCGCACGTCGGCGAAGCGCGAGACGTCATCGACGTGCTGGCGCAACTGCGACACCCCGAGCGCGCAGTTCAAGCCGACGCTTAGTGGGCGCGCATGCGCGATCGAATTCCAGAAAGCCTCCGCGGTCTGTCCGGAAAGCAAGCGGCCGGCGGCATCGGTGATCGTGCCGGAAATCATGAGCGGCAGGCGCAAGCCGATCTTCTCGAAATATCGATCGACCGCGTAGATTGCCGCTTTGCAATTCAGTGTGTCGAATACCGTTTCGATCAAGATGATGTCAGCACCACCGTCGATCAATCCGCGCGCGGCGTCGGTGTACGCTGCCAGCATCTCGTCGAACGTGACGTTGCGAAAAGCCGGATTATTCACGTCCGGCGAGATCGACGCAGTGCGGTTCAGCGGCCCCAGCACGCCCGCGACGTAACGCGGGCGCGTGGTATCCTTGCGCTCGAAGCCGTCGGCGGAAGCGCGCGCGAGGCGCGCACCTTCGAAGTTCAGCTCATACGCGAATGACTGCATGCCGTAGTCGGCCATGGAGATCGCCGTCGAGTTGAACGTGCTGGTCTCGAGGATGTCGCTGCCAGCATCTAGGTACGCGTCATGAATGGCGCGAATGATCTTCGGCTGCGTCAGGACCAGCAGATCGTTGTTCCCCTTAAGGTCCGATTTCCAATCCTTGAAGCGCTCACCGCGATAGTCCGCTTCGCTCAGGTGATACCGCTGAACCATCGTGCCCATGGCGCCGTCGAGCAGGAGGATGCGTGTGGCCAGCACCTTGTCGAGCTGCGCCAGGCGGGCGATGCGGGCGGAGATATTCAAATCGGTCATTCGCGTAGAGGTAAGTACGGCGGCGGTATGGGTAAAGTGTACACAATCGCACCAGCAGACGCGTCACGGTCGTGGTAATAAGCTTACATGTCCGGGTTCTAAAGTTATCCGCGCCGGGTGCGCGGTGTCGACGGCGCTACGCTTCGGCGTTTAGGGCGCGCCGTGCCATACCAAGGTTGACGAGACGCTGAATGAATTCCTCGTAGCGCATACCGGCCTTAATTGCCGATAGCGTGCAGTCCTCGTCGCGCGCGATGCCGGGATTGGGATTGGCTTCGAGCACGTACAGCTCGTTCGCGGCGGTCAGACGCAGATCGATGCGCGCGTAGCCGTTCATATCGAGTGTGCGGTAGATGCGCTTACACAGGCGCACGATCTTTTCTTCCATGCCGTCCGGCAAGTTTTCGGCGAATCGATACTCAATCCCCCAGCGCTTGCGATAGTCCTCGTTCCACTTGACGCGAAACGTCGCGACGCGCGGTTCGCCGGCCGGGACTTCGCCGAACACGAGTTCGCGTATCGGCAGGATTTCGAGCTTGTTATTGCCGAGCACCGTCACGTACAGTTCGCGGCCCTCGATATATTCCTCGGCGATGGCGTCGCCGTGCGTGCGCTCGTGAAAGAACGCCACGCGCTCGATCAGCTGCGTTTCATTCTCGACCACGGACGCGCGCGCGATGCCGATCGAGCCTTCCTCCATCAGCGACTTCACGATGACCGGGAATTCCAGCTTCTTGCCGACGCGCTTGATCTTGCTGCCGAGCGGAAACACCATGAATTGCGGAGCGTTGATGTGGTGATACGTGAGCAGTTTCTTCGACAGCGCCTTGTCGCGCCCCAGTATTAACCCGCGCGGCGCGCAGCCGGTGTAGGGCACGCGCAGCAGTTCGAGATAGCTCACCACCGAGTAATCGAACGCGCTGATACCGGCGAAGTCCTCGAGCAGATTAAAGACGATATGCGGCTTCCACTCCTCGACGGTCTTGCGGATCGGACTGAGGTCGTCGTACACGCCGATGACTTGCACTTCGTGACCGAGTTCGAGCAATGCGTTCTTGACGTCGAATTCGGTGCGGTACTTGTCGAGCCGCGGATCGTCCTTCGCCGTCAAATCCTCGGGCGGCACCAGCGTGTAATGCACCAGCATCATGACGCGCAGCTTTTTCATAGCGATACGCGAAAACCTCCGGTGTGCAGTTTGTTCATCACCAGCGCCGTCAGGCACGCGGCGATTTCGGGTTTCATCGCGGCATCGTCGCGCGCAACACGCAAGCGCATCGCGTCGCAACGATCGATCATTTCCTGAAGCACGTCATTAATACGATAGTTATATTCCGATGTCCAGCGCGACACGATCTCCATGATCTCGGATTTGTTGCGGCGTATGTAGCGCGATGCTCTTTCATTCGCCTTGTGTTCGTCCGCGTCCGAGAACAGTCGCGACAAGTCGATATCGGAAAATTCCAGTTTGTCTTTGCGGTAGCGTTTTTGTTTTTCGGCGTAGTAGTCGCGCAACGTCAGCTTGAGCGTGCGCAGCGGCAACGCTTCGCGCCGATTGCGCAGCGTCGCCGACTGGTTGTGAATTTCTTGCATCAGCTGATCGACGTATTCCAGTTTCTTCAGCGCCGGCCAACCGCGATAACGTTTGCGCCAATCGGTGTTCGGTCGCAGCCACACGGCGAAGGTCTCGGCCCAGTCCTCGTGCGGATGCGACTGCGCGTACCAGTTCGGCAGATGCAACACGAAGCGTTTGCTGTGCGGTCGCGGCAAGTAGGTATCCGGGTAGCGTTCGCTCGATTTGCCAAACACTTGTTGCCAGTCGCGGCGACGATTGAGCCGATAGGCGTTGAGCAGGGCGTGCCCGGTTTCGTGACGCAAGAGTTTGATGCATTCGGCCGAGGATTCACCCTCGACTTCAAACATCATCTCGCGCTCGAGGCGCCGCAAGCGTGGGTGCGCCAGGAAGAATGGGATCGCGATGCCCGGGATGCCGTCCGGACTGAACCATTCGTCCGACAACCAAAAGTGCGGCCGGAATTTTAAATCGCGCTGCTTAAGTTCCTCGTACAACCGACGAATGTTGCGCGACAGGTCCGTGCCTTCGAGGCGCACCGGCAAATCGGCGACGCGTACATCGAGCAGGCGTTCGCTTGGCCACTCGGCCCACTTGCGGGCAATGCGGCGCGGGGCGCGTGCCGGTGCGCGGCGTCGGGGCGTTGCGCGTCGTTTGCGGGTGATACGTTTGCGCGAACGCGGCGAGCGTTTGATTCGCCACCGGTTGGATTTCTTCGCGCGGCGCCGGACCGGGCGACGACGCGGCCGTGCCCGGCGTTTGCTGCGTTTGCGGCGCGCGCGAATGGGTCGGCGGCGTACCCTGCGCTTGGCGCGCTTTTTAGCTCGGCGTTTTTTTGGACGACGACGTGGCGAAGGTTTGCGACGCTTGCGCGCAGCCGCTTTACGGCGTCGCGGCGCGCGCCGTTTGATTCGCCGGCGGGTGGAGCGTTTGACGCGTTTGCGTGTGGCGCGTTTGACGCGCTTTCGCCGCGCCGGCTTACGGCGCTTCATGAGCTGCGGTCCGGGCGATCATGGTCTCCTTAATACACCGCGGAGAGTCGGTAGCCTTCCCGTTCCAGTAACTTGATCAAACCCTGCGGCCCCGGTAGATGTGCCGCCCCAACGGCAACGAAGGCGTTGCCGCGCCGCAGGCGCGACTGCATGCGTTCGACCATACGTCGATTGCGGTCCGTGAGCAAGCGGCGCATCACGGTTGCATGCAACGTCGGATTCTCGATCTCATCGGCCTCGGCGAGCGCTTGCAGCTTGTCGAGGTCGCGTGCGAGATAGGCTTGCGTCAGCGCTTCGATTTGTCCGGCCACTTTGTCGCGATCGCGTAAGGTAACGCCAAGCAGCTCGCGTTGATCGTCGAGTGGCAGATCGTCGAAGACAGCAATTTGTTCATCCATGGTTTCCAATCCCTCGACGGCTATTCCCCGTTCGGCGGCGCGGACCTGCAGCGCGAGATCGAGCGGCAGTCCACCGCTTAAATCGGGTGTCAGCAACATCACCGTAATCGCCCAAGGTTTTAGCGCGTCGATGTCCGCAACGGGAATTCGACGTTGCGCCAAAGCGGTTTGTACGTCCGCGTACATTTTCGCGCCAATGGTTTGCGTCAGGGTATGGCCGTTGCGAAAGCGCATCGATTGCGTCAGCTGCGCCATGCTTTCGACATCCGGCACCACTTCGACAAACAGGCGCTCGGCGGCGTCGAAGGCGGCGCGCACCGGCGGCGGCAAGTTAGTGACGCGCGGGTCGGCGACGTGGATGGTTCCAAACAGGTAACTGGGTTTGCGATTCTGCCCTTCGATTTTCCACAATAAACCGCGGGTGTCGTCGGTGGCTGTGGGCTTGGCGGCTTGCGGCGCGGTACCGCTAAGAAGCAGCGCGAGGAAGACGGCGAGGGGTGCCGCTGCCCGCACCAACAACCCTGAGCTACAGTAGTGAAATAGTATGCGTTTGACCGATATCATCCGTGCAACCGAAAACGGCAGGGGCCGATTGTTGAATCGCCGATCGATCGTTCTACTGATACTTATAATAGGCAAGCTACCGGGTGCCATGGCGGCGGAGACGCCATTGTGGGAGGTGGGCCTTGGTCTCGGTGCGGTGGCCGCGCCGGACTATCGTGGCGCCGACCAAGGCAGTACCTACCTGCTGCCGATCCCGTACTTCGTGTACCACGGCGAGCGCTTGAAAGTGGACCGCCGCGGCGTGCGCGGCGAGCTGTTCGGTACGGCGTACGCGTCATTTAACGTCAGCGCGAGCTTGGGACCGCCGTCGAACAGCACCAACGGCGCGCGGACCGGCATGCCGGATTTCGATCCAACCATTGAAATCGGCCCGTCGCTCGATATCGATTTGGATCATCCGGCCGACCGAAATCCGTCGCTGACCTTGCGCCTGCCGCTGCGTACCGTGATTGCCACGGACCTGTCGCATGCGCGCAATGTCGGCTGGGTGTTCCTGCCGAATATCGCGTTCAATTTTAAAAACGTCGGCCCCGGTAGCATATGGAACTTGGGAATATCGGCTGGACCGATTTTCGCGAACAAGGCGTATCACGATTACTACTATACGGTGCGTCCCGAGTTCGTTACGGCAACCCGGCCGGAGTTCGACGCGCGCGGCGGCTACAGCGGCGCCAGCGTGGGACTGACCCTGAGCAAACGCTTCGATGGCTATTGGGTCGGCGGATTTTTACGCTACGACTACCTGCGCGGCGCGGTGTTTTACGACAGCCCGTTGGTGCGAACGCCGCATGCGTTCTACGCGGGCATCGCGTTTAGCAAGATCGTCGCGAAATCGTCAGAGCCGGCGCGATCGCGGGAGCC